>Ga0126342_10001629_pt1 | contig 32386 bp, 31 predicted proteins | sample Cyp1metagenome_FD_92528 | JGI IMG/M metagenome (GOLD analysis project Ga0126342, IMG submission 92528) | Coral microbial communities from Lord Howe Island, Old Settlement Bay, Australia - Cyphastrea 1 metagenome | ecosystem: Host-associated > Invertebrates > Cnidaria > Coral ...
AACCAATGCATGCGTACCATGCCCAACATGCACAAGTGCCGATCAGAGCGATGAGGGATGCAGAACAGATCTCTTCAAGAAGTCTCAGAGAAAGGGTGTTGGATATCTGCTGATCATCATTGCTATCTCAAGCCATACACATGTTTACATTGAAATAACATGAAATAACTACAAAATCAACCTTGCAACACAGGAGTGTAGAACACATGTGCAGGTCGCAACAAAGCTCTCCAATCTCTCTATAATTCAATACAACCAGCAATGTTTGGAAAAGTCCTCAGTCGACGCGCATGGTTTGTCTTCATGCTTAGGATGTAGCCGCATCCTCTGACATCTAATTAGTTTTCAAGATCATCACAGGGACTCAAACATGACACATCATGTCAAATCATGTCACATGATGTCACATCATCTCACATCATGTCACATCATGTCACATCATGTCACCTCATGTCACCTCACACCACATCATTTTGCCACACAACCACAGATTGTGGAGCAAGCTTGCAATGACTGCGCAAAGCCTTCAATGAAATGCAAAGAAGTGCCTAAATGCTCTTTGAACCGAAGCAATTGCCACTGCTGTGGTCATTTGCAAGTCACTCAAGTCAAGTACTGGCTTGGAAGACGTTCTTGCGGGGAAGTGAATCTGAAAAGCTCTTGAAAAGCAAACGAAAACAGTGTCAACCACGAGTTCGAAGTATATCAGAGCATCCCCAGAGTTCTGAAAACAGGTGGATGTGTACGAATCAAACGCTAAAACCAATGGTGACATAGATCGCCAGATCGCCAGATTGTCCAGGCACATTGGCTGCGTGGCAATTCAATCTCACTCCATGCATGGCTTGGCGCTTCCGTACCTGGTGTCACGGCTGGCGACTCAAAGTCGTTTGAGTCGATGATGATAGTTGTCCCGGGGAAGAATTCACCATGGTGACATATGGTGACCATATGGTGACCATATGGTTACCTAAAAAAAGTGATCCATCATGATCTGATTCCGCAATTTCATCATCATTTGATATCATGTGATTCGTTTAATCAGTCTATGTCTATACATATATGTTATATATGTGTGTATCATTCCGAGTTGTTTACAACATGGTCCAAATTGTTTTTCATATGCAATTTCGAGTATCAACAATTGTTTAGTTGTCCACGTTGAACTCCAGTGGTCCTTTTATCAAGACGGTTCTTAGCTGCCCAGCAGATAAAGGATTCAAGATCGTATAATATATTATGACAAGTGTAGTGCTACGATCTGCTACGGTTGTTGATGGTTGTTGGTTTCATTATGGTTGATTTACAGCGAGAAACATGAATCCTCCCAAAAACAATCCAGTCAGTCCGTCAGTCCGTCAGTCGAGCCACACTCCGGCGGATCAATTCCAATTAAAGTAGGTATGTGGCCGGGGCCGATGCCATATCCCAACTCATTGGCGGCCTAGCGCCATCATGAAAAATCGCCCCGGACCTGGAACGAGCCTCAACAGCCAGAGAAATCCCATCTTTTTAAGTGAAATATCTCCCATCTTCATCCATTTTTCCATTGCTAAATCCTGGATCTTCTGAGGATTTCCATAGGTCCAAGCTGCAGGGCTTACATTCGCCATCCAGCTCCTTCCACTCTACAGCTCCTCCCAGCAGCCAGAGAACCCAGGAGTTGTCTAACCAGCCGCCTGCCAGGTGTCGGGCGGCTGAAGATGTCCATTATATATATATACATATATATATATAGAGATGTATAATATTAATATATATATATAATTATATATATATATATTATGTATATTAAGATTGGACTTAGATTTAGATTTGGATGAGATTATATATATATGATATATATATATATATGTGTGTTAGCTAGGTATATGGAAATCCAAGGGTTTCCCGTTCGGAAAGTGATCTACAATTCAGTCACGGTGACTTCTCCATGTGGTCCCGAAGATCAGATGACTCCAAGCAGTTGCTGGACCGAAACTTGGCTTTTCAATACATGGGGATGGGTCAAAACCCTGGTACCGTGCCGTGAACCCCAAAATAGCTGGGATTTATGGATGTGAATAACCCACTAAAAATGTATCTATAGGTATTGACCCATACCCACATCTGGCTATTAGCTACTAAATCTACTAAAATCTAAAGTATGGTCAAGTCAGAACTGGAGAAATTGACAGATTGCGAAATTGCCATTGCATGCCATTGCAATTTTTCTTCGACTGCAAACCCCCACCCCCCAACACTGCGTCACACCTGCCGTACAAATGCATGAAGGCACCTCCCGGGCAATGCAATAGCCAAACTTTTAGGGATGAATTGATAGTTGTAGTTGTGACATGTTGTGACCACCCATTTAAACTCAGATAACTCAGCTTTTCATCCATTTTTGTTGAAACAGCTGGGAATCCGTCAGCTACAACTGGGCAGATCGCGGATGGTTTTCTGCAGATCTCCAGCCAGGTCGAGCTTCCACAGCCACCTAGCTTGGAGGTCTCAACCCTCAAAATCCCAAAGTCATTGGGGAGAAAATCATCCGAGAAAAAATGCATCCAAATCAAGTCATCCCATCATCAGCCCATCTCAAGCCATAGTTCGCTTTACCAAGTATCACCTACTTCAACCCTAAGTTCTCCCAGTCTCTGTTTTCACTTTCGACATCTTCGACATCTTTCGACTTCGCCCAAGCCCTCCGCTGCGCCGCTGCGCCGCCTTCATGACCTTTTTGAAGGTCGCCATGCGCACCACGGCGTCCCCAAAGTCCAGCTTCAACAGCTCCGAGCGAAGAAGGCCGCCCTCGCAACCGCTGGATCTGGCCGGTGCGAACGGCGGCACTGTGAGGAGAAATTCTTTGGTTGGAAACATCGAAAAAGAAAACACATGGAGATATAGCCTGATATAGCGATATAATTTACCGAACAAGAAAACCCATGGAAAAAATTGGGAAAGATGGAACAAACAACTTGTAGATAAAATACCAAGGTTATGAGATACCATTGGGAAAAAAAAAAAGCAAAAAAAAAGTTTTTTAGTTGAGTACAAGTATATTATATCAACCTTCAAATTATGCACACATGAAGTCTTCGAATCATAGCGCAGCAGGTGGCTGACAATGGCTCAAAATCTGAAAATAGAGTTTTAAAAAACACAACTCACAATTATTGGTAGTTTGTAGACTATCCATGACTATCCTGTCTTTCTTCAGGTTTCACACACTTGTGAGCCACAATATTGGCGCAATATGTTTATCATGGGGATTCAAACACCCCAAAAAAAAGTAAACCCAGTGGTAAATGCTCAACAAGCCTGTACTAGTGGCTGCTGGCAGTTGATAAACCCTTATTAAAGCATCAAAGAGACACCTATTAGTGGGTCAAGGAAGTGGGGGGAAGTGCTTGAATTTTGCAATGGGTTTCTTGTGGATATCTTTGGGTATCCAGCTTCCGGGGGCCTTCCTAGGCATCCGGAACAGTCTGTGTGCCGCACCTACATCCGCAAAGCCATTCTTTGGACTTGCAGCGGAACTTCCCTTCCACCTGCAGGACCCTGTAGCATCATGTCACTTCACAGACTTGGCCATGTATCACTAACAGCAAAGAATTAGTCAGGAAAAGTATGGAAAAGTTGTCTAGGATTTTCCAGGATGTTGTTTTGACATATTCAAACATGCACACGATCAATAGTAACCCCTACAAAAGAGGCCGAAACACCCAGGATGGTGTTTTAATGATGTTTCCCTCCATACTTTCCAGGTGTCCAACTTATCTATCGCTTCAGGGGTTGCTATACATCAATTTTGTCGGTGCTTCGGACCAGTTTTTGCCCAAGTTGCTTCACCACAGAAGGGCCCCAGAGTTTTGTTGCCATCGCTGCTGGAGACGCTCATGTCACGCAGCAAACGACATTTGACGCCCAGTAAAGATCTTGTGGGCCATTCTGGATACCAAATGGCTTAGGATTGTGTGGGGCTATAGTTACTGTAACTTGTAATTTACAGCAGTTTTAGGTTGACTTACTGTACAACATGTGCTCAACCAGTTTTGGGACTTCATAGTTTTGAGCCGGTCCCATTTGGTGTTTGAGAAACTCTCAGGTTTGGGCTGTAAAATGGGGTGGAAAATCTATGGCATGTCAGATATCAGAATGAATGTCTTCAAACCTTGAGCCAAAACCAGGGACGCCCAGGGAAACGCCGAGTCACGACTGAAGTTCATCGTCCTGGTTTAGCACATCCCCCTAAGTGGGGTGGTCCCCATTTATGCGTAGGTTACAACTAGGGTTTCTACCCGTGGGCTGATCCTCCATGTCCCCCTCTCTGAGCCTGCGGGGGCGGCTCCTGATCAGCCGGAGTCATCAGAGATGGAAAAATCAAAGCTTTTGGTTTTCCGTGGGCACCGAAGCAACAAAGATGGGAAATTCATCTATCATATATATATATATAAACATACAAAAAACTATGGAAAATCACCATGTTCAATGGGTAAATCCACTATAAACGGTTATTTTCAATAGCTGTGTTAAATTACCAGAGGGTAGTATCTGTAATCTGATTGGTGGTTTCAACCCAAATATGTGTCACCAAACATGTTCATGCTGGGTGCAAATTCATAGCCTTTCTCCCGAAAGAGAAAGCCATGGGGCCGCAGCAAGTCTTCCTCAAAACAACCCTTTACCACTGAGCTCAACCAAGGACAGTCAACAGTAGTTCTACCAATCCGTGTGCCGCATTTTCTGTGGTTCCCTGATATGGATTGATACAGGATTACCAATGGACTCATAGATGTGTCCGTCTACCTTATGGTAATCTCCCATTGACAGATCCTTTTCCCAGCTATAAACCTCCATTTAGTTTGGGGATGTTCCATTGCTATGTTTGATTACCAGAGGGTACCCTGAGGGCTAAATGAACAAAAAGATCGTGGGAAAATCAACGATTCAAATCTATTCAAGTAGATCGTTTTCCGGCAAAAAAACATGGGTTTTCATGGCTTTTCCACATCTTTTGGTTCATTTCCCCTAGGGTTTCCGCCTTTCCCAGGGAACCCCCTTGGGAACACAATCGGCGCGCACCTGCCATGGTGCCCATGCCTTCAGTCTTCTGCCAGGCAGGGGTGGGACGACCTACGCACAAAAAAAGAGCTGAACAACGGCGGAAGAGCCTCACTTAGATATGGGAGATTATAGGATTATATCTGATAAATTATATGGGATTGTATGGGATTGTATGGGATTATATATATGGGATTATATGGGATTGTATGGGATTATATGGGATTTATGCACTTGTAAATGGGATTAATGATTAATTATATATGGATTAAATTAACGGATTGTAAACCATGGGTCCTAAGTGGGACCCACACATCCAAGTAGATAGTTGATGGTAGGGGAACTCATCCCTGGCTGAAATGTGTGATGAGTAGCATTGGATATTTAAGAGTAACCAAGAATTGATGGAGATGGTTCTTTAAATGGTATACCCTCCGGTGTCATCAAACGCGGCAGGAAAATCCACCATCTAGTTCTGGAAAATTTCCCAGCTATTAAGAAAAAAACTCCGTTGTTCCGGGATTTCCCATTGCCAGTTTGATTGCTGGGGGGTACAAGAATAAACAAGAATGTCGGCTCTACATTTTGCTATGAAAATAAAACTTTCAGACTGCCATCTACAGACTCTGTGTTCATTTCAGTCATCAAATTCTCGAGGATTTTCAGTAGCAAGGTGCGAGTACCCAAATGGCTCTCGCATAGCTTTGACTTTGGGGTACTTGGGTCATGAAACAAATTGAGACAAAGCTCCAAACTTATCCAAACTTCGACCCGATTTCGGGGTCAACTAACAATTTTAGATGTGGAAAACCCTTGAATCAACACAGTCAACACAGGGAAAATATGGGAAAATGATCTATCTTCACGGTGGGTAAAAACTCCACGAACCTACCCTCTGGTAATTTAACATAGCTATGGAAAATCACCATTTTTAATGGGAAAATCCACTATTAATGGTCATTTTCGATAGCTACGTTAAATTACCAGAGGGTAAACATTGGAGGCTACCCACATCTTCGTCCACCTCGTCCCCCAGGACCAATGGGCGAGGGCGACAACGAAGGCTTTCGCGGCCTAAGAAATCGGATCAACTCGACTGCGGTTTGGGTTTCCAAAAACATAGGGGTACCCCAATAGCTGGATGGTCTTAGTATATATATGGGTATGGGTCAATACCTATTAATACCATTTTTAGTGGAATTTTCCATAAAATAAACATATATAATTATATGGCAGTGTGTCAAAACCAATAGTACCCCTGTAGTTCACATCAAAATAGCTGGGATTTATGGATGTGAATAACCCCCTAAAAATGGTATGTATATAGGTATTGATCCATAGCCATATATATTTATATTATGGAAAATCCAGAAATTCAATGGATAAAATTTCGAAATTAGCCCCTATGACTTTGGAAACCTCCATATGTTCAGCACGTGGCATAGCTGTTGAGCTGTTGATCTGCTAGTCGATCTATATAATTGCCATCAGTCCTCATCTGACAAATTTACTGTTTTGCAGATGGTTTCCCAATGTTTCCCTTACCCTCTGGCAAACTAACACTTTGCTATTGAAAATGACCATAGAAATAGTTGATTTACCCATTAAACATATTTAGAAATGGTGATTTTCCATAGTTTTTTGTATGTTTACCAAAGGGTACATACCATCATTTTATTCTGAGTTCTTTAAGTGAGGTCTTCCTATGCTCTGGGCCTTCCTGCGGTGCGGATTTGGGTGTCACGCCCTGTGGGGCCTGGCTTCAGGGGATCAAGTCCCCTTCAGACACACCCACAAACATCATAATGTCAACCCCGGATTCATAAACCATGGTTTATTAATTAGGGTGGTATTCCCCCAATAGTCATGATTTGATACTTGAATGATTTAAATGCTACCTTCCCAATTAAACAGCCGTTTGGGGTTTATTGATCCAGGGTTGACATTATCAACTTGATTTGAAGTCCCATCAAATATCTAAAAATATCTAAACCATATGATACCACCATTCTTGATTTTTCATATTGGCTCAATAAAACATCGAATAAATTGAATAAACCATATGATACCACCATTAAGCCTCTATAATTCATTGCTTCAGTATCTCTTCTGAGATCCTGGCCGTGGTTTTTACACATGTGAGCAGTGTTCAAAATCCATCTATCATTCCATTATACTGGTTGATTTATAGGGATTCCTGTATTGGATGACTATAATCCTCAATATATTGGGTGGTATAATCCCCAAAAAAATCATCAACCAACAGGAGTTTTGAACACTATTGGTTTTCATATTGGTTCAATAAAACATCGAATAAACCAGATGATATCACCATTAAGCCACTATAATTCATTGCTTCACTACATCTTCTGAGATCCTGGGGTAAATTTGCCCAAAACTCCCTGCTTTCCAAGGGCCTGCGCAGGCGGCTGCCAATTGACTTCGATGCAGTTGGCCCCCGTGCGCCGTCCACGTCCATGCCGACGAGGACCATGTCCGCGTCGGTTTTGGCCTGGCTCCTGCGGTGCATGGAGGACTACCCTCTGGTCAAGTAACGCGGAAAATCACCAAAAGTCAATACCCTCTGGTAAAATAACATAGCTATTGAAAATGGCCATTTATAGTGGATTTTCCCATGAAAAATGGTGATTTTCCATAGCTATGTTAAATTACCAGAGGGTACTTAGATGGGCCATGGAGTTAGTCAACTACTTCGGAAAGGGATAAATGCCAGAAATTGCGTTTTTCCCATGGCCCGAAGAGGGGAACAGAGCTACGCATGGAAATCACTTACAAATGGTAGATTCTGATGGATTTTGTATAGACATGTGAAATTTCCAGAGAGTATTTAAAACAAACAAACAAACAAACAAACAAACAACCACACAAACACACAACCAAACTTCAATCATCCCAATACTCAAACTCTAAGATTCTTCGCGGCGAGCACAGGAGTATTGGTCATCGGCAAAGAGTGACCTTTAATTCCAAACTCAAACTGCATACAATCTACGATGATCTTTAAACTGGCAATCTTTAGGGGCAAAAACAAAAACATGTAGCATCAGAATACATATAACATATTATATCATATTATATATATAATAATATATAGCAACCCCAAAAAAGATGCATCGAAAACAACAAGTTCAACAGAGACCTGGAAGATCATGAGCTACATATATCTACATATCAATCGTATCATGAAGATTCTGCTCAAAATTCTGTGGATTTTCCACGTCTCCGGTCGCTTTTTTGGTCGATTCATCGAGGCATGTGTTCCGTAGGCTCCGGTCCAGGACCGCACCAAACCAGGATTGGATGATCCTGGATGATCCTGGAGAAAAACCATGGATAAAAACCGACTGATAAAATCTGGTTGGTCAATGTCTATAACTTACTATAACCATTGATGCTTGAGGATTTATAATATGATTTAAATTGAGATTTAATCAATCATATGGGGATATGGATGGATATGATAGATTTTCTGCTTGGTGGTTGACCTACCCCTCTGAAAAATATGACTGACTTCGTCAGTTGGGATGATGACATTCAACTGAATGGAAATTCATAAAAGCCATATTCCAAATCACCAACCAGTTATGCAAAAACTGAATGAAAACTTGCCGATGGTCCGATGGTCAACTGGCAAGTGGTAAGGATTCACTCCGATGGAAAACTGCGAACACATGGATTTTCTGCGCGAATTGCTGATACAGGTTCATGATTCTTAGGCTAAAGGATAGAAGCATAGAGATGACCAGTTGACTGTAGCAAACCTTAGACTTAGACGCAAAAAACAAGAAGATCCGGCCTCTGGTAGTCAAACATGACAATATATGACAATGAAGAATCACCCATGGCCCATTCCATCTATTTAAATGTTCATTTACATCATTTACTGGACATTTTCCGGGCCATGTTTCATTGACGGTAGCTACTCTCCGTTCCAACAATATCGGTGATCTTGGGTGGAATTGGACCGATGCAAATCCAGCGACCCGTGCATGACTAGATCGCTGATACCCGCGGCAGACGTATGACCGAACACCGCAAAGATTTTGGAGCTCTCCTACAAACGGTGAGAAGGTTTCAAATGGTTTGAGAATGACCGAGGCTGTAGACAACAAAATATGAAGAAACACATAGGAGTACAATGAAATATGTAAGGTTAAGTTTGAACGTTGATGAAGTTTTCCTGCCCATCGTCAATTCAGCAAGAATTATCTGAAACCTACCCTCCGTGCAAGCTGAAATTCAACCGTTCAAGTTTCCAAACGGTGTGCAGTTGTAAACTTTTTTGGGCATCCAGTTACCCGTGCCTGTGCACTGGCAGCCAGCATTAAACGCGCCCCGCTAAAAGATGGTCGAATTAGTCCCAAACACGACCGATGTCTCTCCGCGTTGCGGCACGGTCTGATCCCCTGGAGAATCCACCGGTGACGGTGTTCATGTGTCACATCCTGGAGAATCGGGAAACAAATACCACTAATATCGAAGAGCAAGAAAGTCAGTATGATCAATATGTCCTTTTTTTAATGGGATGTCATGGAATTTATACAGATTATTGGGATCTATGTATATATATATATGAATTTAATGGGATTCAATGATCATCTTCATATGTGAACATCATTTTTCACATCCTGATGTCTGTTGAGAAAAGCCACTCATTTTGCGCATGGTTTAAACATGTAGCGGCTGCATGCGGCTGCGACGAGGACGTAACACCTCTAGACACCACCGTCATTGCCGACCGCGTGACTGCGTGTGGTACAAAAGTGTACGACAGGGTGCTATCTGCTAGAAGCCATGAGGGATGATGGGGATGATGGTGAAATTCTGCAGATTCGTTTTATAAAAATTGTTATGAAAATGGATATTACTGTAACATATTACAATGAAGTTAAAAACGGGGTCAACAATGGTGAATGAATGTTAATAATGATTACTGGTTAATAGTGGTTAAGAATGGTTCTTAATGATTCTTAATGGGTACGACTATCACTAACTATGGTAGTTTTCCCCCGTAAGTTGGGAATAAACGGCATATGGATATGGGGCCTCTAGCCACTTAGAACTGGAACTGCACCGCGATCTGATTGCAGGAAACTCATGTGGCTGGGAAACTCTCAATAGCTCCTTTGCTCCTCATTTAATGGGGAGTATGGAGTAGGATACCCATATTTCCTTAGCTTCATCCTATCCATTGGATACAGTTCTTATTCCAGTTTTATATGATGTCATCTTAGTTCTTCTTCCGGTCTTGATAGAGGGGCAAAATCCGGCAAAGTTGAGCAAATTGGCAAACCTCAAACAAGTGATAGGTGTCTTACTCTTGACAGAAACTCCAGTCTGTTGGGAATGACTCATGGATGTTTCCAAACGAGCATCTTCCAAGATGATTCCGAGGCTCCCCCGATATGTTGGAAGGGCTTCAATAATTACGCAGCAAGGCGCGAGCAATCACCTGAACCAAATCCGTTTCCATGAGTTGTCATGAATTCAGCACTGGAGAAATTCCCCCCACCTTGCGTCCCCTTGACGCAAGGCACTCCCATGGCTGCAAAGCAGTGCACCCCCATCAAGGCAAGGTGACAGAATTCTCCGCCCAAAAATAGGGGTATTGGAGTCACAACACATGTGACTGGTCCGGTGGACAGCACCTGCAAGAAGTGCAAAGTTCATCCAGAACGGGTGAACTGAGGAGATCCGTGCAACTAAATCCTTACCATGTTCCTCTATCCACATTCCACCAGCATTCGACAACCTGTGCGGTCCCGGTATTCTGTATGCCGTGGTGGAAGGAGGAAGTAGCTGAACATTGCAAGTGTGGACGCCGTGAATCCCTGTGGCGCATTCACTTCCATTGAAAGCAGCTCGAGAAATGCTGACACAAAATCCTAACCTCAGATTCTCAGCTCGATCCTCATGTTTTTTTGCCATCACCATCCCACCAATTCGGAAGATGATTTTTTCAACAACTCAAGGGAAGCCGATGCTGACAGCTGTTGATCTGTTGGATTTTGGTGGAAGCTCTTCACTTTTTAAGTATCCCAGCCGGGATAGTGGGTATATTATATAATCATGTATAGATATTCATGTATAGGTATATTGTATACTTTATATGTTATTCATATATATATATATATTTCAACCAACAAAAAAAAAGGTAAGATTGGATCTACCATGATTTACCCCATCGAATTTATGGGATTTACTGCTAAAGGATAGGAACTTCCATCGGCTGACAATCTACTTCCATCGGCTGATACAACAAAAACGAAACGCGGGTGAAATGCCTTGGATTTTTTCAGATGAGGGGATGGCATCACTGAAAAGCTTCAAAACTGATTTGGTATGATTTGGTTCACCCTGCTACTCTGATTCGCATTCCCTCTTGATTGCTAAGAAAACATGCCATCCTCTAGTCTACTGCGGCAACAAGAAAACTCTTCAAGCGCAGATGCAGATGAATTGCTGTTTACATGTACAGCAACTTACATTGCAATGGGGTGGTTTATTCACAGAAATTCCGCGTCGTTTTTTGGATGTGACAAGCTGCATATTCCATGGGTGTCAAGACGCCCAGCTTTTTTGCACTGGTCACAGATGGTCACAGTTTCCCGCTGCTGCTCCCAATGGAACCTGCAAAAGATCCGACTCATCACAGGGTCACCTGCCCCGTCGCTGCTGAAAATTGTGACCATCATCACCATTCGCAAAGAGAATGTCAATGTGGCTATACCCCCAAGCCCAAGAAAGATATCACCATCATCATCATCATCATCATCAACCATAAAAATAGCCACCATCCTAGCCGTACAGATATCATCATCATCACCACCAAATCATCTGTTGGATTTGGTCCATCTTGTTGGAGATGACGCCATGACGATAACGAGCGGTTTATGGCTTTGAATCTACCTGGCCGGCCTCGGCCAAACGTTTACAAAAAACGTTGGAAACTCACCATGCGATTTCAATGGGTAAATATGGGTAAATCCACGATTTCGATTAGGGCCATTGAAACAATAGCAAACTGTAACAAATTACTGGAGGCTATGCGCTATGACTAATGAAAAGTGAACTGGAAATGAGGTAAGAGAGTGCTGTACCACATGCAGACTGGACCCTTCTATGTTTTTTGGGGAGTAAACAGACAGTCACCACTTTTTTTGAGATAGCAATTCACTAGCAACCCCAACAACACTTCTCTGGGACGATGGTTCTACTTCTGGAGCTTCGAAGCCTTCAAGCCGCTCCCCCGGTTTCAGACTGGTTTATAAACCCATCCAACTGTTGATGTCTCCTCCATAAGCTGAAGTAGTTGTAAATAGATATAAATGATATAAATAGTTGCAAACTTGTAAACCGACTTACCAATCTTTTTCGGCCCCTGTACGCTTGGACCTAGCAGACCTAGCAATGCTGTGTTGGTCATAGTCATACCCTACCGTTCAATACGTTCAATTTGCTCATGACAATTGGCTGTCCAATGACCTGGAAGGTCATTGGCCCCTCCAAAAAACCGGGGAATTGAAAGTCTTCCAAGGGTAAATCATTTTAAATGGGCACATCATCATAAATTATGTCATAAATCATCTATTAGAATCTATCACTTGCGGAGATTTTTTGAAAAAAGTCTCCCAAAAAAAGGCGCCGAAGTGAACAAAACGATCCTCCATGGCGATGGTCCCAATGACTTTGATCAGAATCCCATCAGATTTCTTCGTGATTTTTTTTCACCCAAAAAAAACACCATTTCTTCGATGAGAATCTTCAGTTTCAATGGATTGGTTTAAGGGAAAATCTACAGGAAACCATGGTTTTTACCATTAGATATGGTGGTTTCCTATAAATTTCCCCTTAAACCAATCCATTGACAATTTGGTTCACCAAACTTTGCGATTCAATCTTGATTATGTTCAGCATTGTTCAGCTCCCTCGTTCTGCTGCTTCAATGAACAAACGCTTCGTCCATTGATCTCCAATTTTGGGGGCTGGATCAACTTGGATCACCATGGCAATGGTCAAATTATCTGGTTGGTGATTTCAACCTACCATTGGTTGGTAATATACTCTTAATATATGGTTAATATATGGTTAATGATGGTTAATACTCTGGTTGGTGGTTTCAACCTATGCCTCTGAAAAAAATGAGTTCGTCAGTTGGGATGATGAAATTCCCAATATATGAAAATTCATAAAAACATGTTCCAAACCACCAACCAGTTATGATATATGAGGTATGGTTATACCATTGTTTTTGGGAATCCTTCTATTGGCCATTGTCATTCAACTTTGTTTTTGTGGTACGAGCATCTCCCACTGCAAGTGTAGAATCCAAGCTTTGACCATTTCATACAGTACCCTTCCCCGAATGGATTGTCATAATCCCCAATGTATTCGTTTGTATAGTCTCCGAACTAATCGTCAACCAACCAGGGGCTTCGAATAGTAACGAAGCACTCTTAACCACTATTAATCATCATTACTAGCCATTATTATCCATTGTTATCCACTGTCGTCCATTGTTATCCATTGTTATCCATTGTTATCCATTGTTATCCATTGTTATCCATTGTTATCCATTGTTATCCATTGTTATCCATTATCAACAGTTTATACTGCTCACATGTTTTGCCTCTGTGTTCGTTCTCCCCACCTGCTGCAGCCTTCGCATTGCACGTCCTGGGGTCCATGCCATTGACCGCACGAGACCTCGCAATGGCATTATGGAAGCAACAAATGGACACTGCAGGATGGGGCCCCCAAGATATCTAAGTTGCCTTATAAGTGGCTGAATTCTATGGTTTATGGTAGATATAACTATAGTTAATGGGATTTATAAACCAACTTATAACTACGGGGCACCATCTTGTGGGGGTGACCCAAGAAATCCAATAAACAATATAACTTATAACACTATCTGGTTGGTGGTTGACCTACCCCTCTGAAAAATATGACTTCGTCAGTTGGGATGATGAAATTCCCAATATATGGGAAAAGAAAATTCATGTTCCAAACCACCAACGAGTTATGTACTGTATGTATACACATGTATAACTATCTATATTTGTGAAACGAATTCCTGAACTCCAAAATCAAGGGGAAGACAAACTGAAACACAAAATAAAAACATATCAGAAAAACAACACAGAAACAAAATAAAACATCCGGAAAACAGATACTCAACAGAGCACTCAGAAAATAATAGTTATAATATGTATATATATATATATATAGTTTATTGGACCATGCCAAAAATATTCAAAAAACATTAGTAGTTACTATAGTTGCTTTCATTTAATGGAAAGAATAAACCATATGATTTCATAGAAATTAATAGAAATCAACGTGGCGTTTAGCAGGAAATCAGCAGGGGATCCAATGGAATCCAAGCAGGAATCCATGGGGGGTCCAAAAACACGAACGCAGCTGCAAAAGATTTAAACCGAGGCAAATTCCTAGGGAAAATGAGATTCCTAGGTTTCGCTGGTAAAATGAGGAAAACTGGTTGTTGATAAGGTTGGTTGATCATGTTTGATCTGTTGAATTTTGGTGGAAGCGGTAATCACTTTTTTTTAGTATCCCATGGGATAGTGGGCATATGAAATATATCTGGTTGGTGGTTTCAACCTACCCCCCTGAAAAATGATGGACTTCGTCAAATGGGACTATTGTTCCCAATGTATGGAAAAATATAACATGTTCCAAACCACCAACCAGATTCTTGTTATTGATAAAACTGGTTTCGGATGCAGCCACCAGTAATCCAACCGTGAATATAGTACATGACATTTGAATACATATGACATAATACAATCAGCTGAATTCAGGGCGGTCTACGATTCTAAGCAGCAACCCTTCGCTCCAACTCTCACGGTACTACAGCGTTCGTCTTGGGGGTGCAACACTTTTTGGAGCTATGCCCATGTGCGAAGTAGCAAAGCAACATATCATATAGCAAACAATAATCATCAGAGATGTCACTGCTTCAAGCAATGAACCAGGTTTCACCCAACAATAGCCGTGGATGTATTGTAATGACATAAGATGTAATAACCATCAGCACCAATAATGAAACCCTCTGATCATCAAACATGGTTTGCTGGAAAATCCATCACCCGACCCAATGGCCCAGGCTGAGCCATGCAAAAACAGAAGGTCATGACCTCTATTGATAACAACAAAACACCAAGAACCAAAAACATGAGAACACGAATAATGATGGGTGCTTGTTGGGTTATATCATGGATTATCATGGTTTATATACTAGCTCATGTGAGTCAATGAGCTATAGAGGAAAACGAGTATTGATATGATTGGCACTAGTGACAGTGATAATATATAATCATCACAAGTTGATCCACCATGGATGTTTTGGGCCTTCTCAAAGGTCACTTCTGCATTGTCCCAATCCAATCCGGTGGTATTGCTGGTGATCTGCCGGTGGTAGTCCTGTCGCCGGAAGGGGACAATGTCCCTCTGCGTCCCTTGAACGCGCATTCCCCGCATGTAAACGCAGGATCTAGGAAGTCATCCATTTTAGTCATCCCTTTGATGTTTTGTATACTGTAAACGTGTTCTGGCACCAATTCTAGGCTAGCTTCCAGGATCATGCTGCATTTAGGTTGCGTTTCAATGGTTCAAAGTGTTTGCACAACAGGAAATTGAAGGCGCAGTCCCCCATGTCAACGCAGGAAATCTAGTGATGTAACTTGGTCGCCGCTTGGAACGTCTGTCCTTTCTGTGAATAATCCATGCTATCCATGGGTGCTATACAGCCTGATCATCTGAAGTTACGTGCAAACAATGTATGAATAACAATATAAGATACGAGCGAGAAACAACTTCGTCCTGCAGGTCGAAATGTGCTGGATAACCAAACCTTGCCAACGGTGGATGTTGCGGAAACTTTGGTTGATTTTGGTTGGTTACAAGCAAGAAGTGACCACTTCAGATGGAACCCTTCAACTTCTTTGCCCACAAGCGCTGACACTCTTGCTGTGGTAAAATATCTCTACTTTTGGTCGATAGATTACGACATTTCTCCATCATTGCTGGTTTGAAGCCGCTGATTTCTAGTGGGAATTCAAACGTTCCTTCATGAAATTGCTCAAAAGAAAACAATTCACCAACCATTCACAGGTCTACCCGAGTCTACCCACTGACTCCGACACCATTTTTGCCAAGCTGCTGATTGGTATTTCCAACCTTTCGACACTTGTTGGGATCCGCCTTGCCTTAAGCATGGAAAAATCTCAAAAACTCATGGAAAAGTGACCACCAAACAAGACTGGTATGATGTGCTTCGAATTCGCCCAACCTTTGAGACGTGACTTGATGTTTGGTCACCGACTAGCTGAGCCATGGGCATTGCTGCCACGACATGTGTTGACTGCACCAGTCAGGCGTGTGGTCGTCGTAGCCTGACGAGGATGGGTTGTTCCAAGTACAACTGGGGAGAACTACCCCGCGAATTTCGCTCCCACCAAGCAAAATGGCCGTTTCAGGTGAAGATTCATCCAACAACCTTTGGAGCTTCCCGTTAGATTTTGGATTGTTTTCCCATGTTTTCCCATGTTCTCCCATGTTTTCCCCTTCAAAGTACTTGATGGCCAGAGAAACCCAAGTCATCCTGGCATCCCAAGTTCTTTGTTGGGCTTCTCCCCTACTGCAAGACAGCTGGTGATGAGACAAAACAAGAAGTCGAATAGAAAGCGATGGATTTTTACGAAACATCCCATCTCAATCTGCGATCAAATTACAAAGACAAAGCGCCCCCATCTACCTGATGATTTACATGTAAATATATATATATATATTATATTTGGCCCAAAAATCCCGTGTCTGATCATCATGTCCCCAACTAAAGTTGCATGTTTTGCGCATCCCCCTTCAAACAAAGCCATCATCTATATGGTTGAGAACGCACTTGACAATGGACTCGAGATTCGAGATTCAAGTCTCATATGGTTCATTGTGCATAACTAATATATATATATATATGTATGTATATATATATATATGCGTATATCTATGTAGTATAATATATATATATATATATATATCAAAATGTCATATTGTGTCCCAATATACCCTCTGGTAAACTAACATAACTATTGAACATGGCCATTTAGTTCGTTGATTTACCCATTAAAAATGGTGATGTTCAATAGTTATGTTAAATTACCAGAGGGTAACTATGATATATATCATGATATATCCATCCATTAGAAAACATCATATCGCAATCAACTGTGAAAGGTTTCGCACCGTCCCCGCAACGGTTCGTGATCTTGAAGACCCGGCAAACACCTGTTTCGCAACCAGGCGAAACAAACGGCTTTTTGCGGCTGGGGGGCCTTGGGGATGACATCCGTTCAAAGGAGGGGTGCGAAAATTTCAGTGGGGATCCACATGGAAAACCATGCATGTTCCATACTCAAATGGTCCAATGACTTGGCTGAGAACTGGGGGTACCCCCATTTTTTTAGGAAACCTTCATATCAACAAAATGGTGCCAAATGGGGCCACATATGGGGCCCTTCTAAGAACCTGTTTACTGACCATGGATCAGCGTGACTGAAAAAATGGGATCAACAACCATCCATGGACCATATTTCCGTCAAAAACATGCTATGGCAGCTATGGACCTGGTAGATCATAGACGTCTTTGACAGTCGTGACCAAGACAAAATCACCAGTTACATATCTAAAAATCATTAAAAATCCTCTAGAAACTGGCAAAGTGACACTGGTGACACAAAAAACACATCGATTCCATGCGATTCCACCATGCCCATTGGTTGCGCTTTCCGGCGCTTGTTGCGCCTGCTTTTGGCTTGCGGCCCTGCGTCGATCCGCCGGTGGTGCACAGCTTGTAGCACTCACCGCAGTTCAGTGGACACCTGGGAAGCCAGCGGGGTCAGCGGCTGGATCCCTGAAAAACCGGGTGGCATAAACCATTCTAAACATAGCCATGGTTACCCTCTGGTCAACTAACGTAGCTATGGAAAGTCACCATTTTTAATGGGAAAATCAACTATAAATACTATAAATGGCCATTTTCAATAGCTATGTTAAATTACCGGAGGGTATACATGATGTAGTTATATGTATATACTCTGTGATTATACATATACCATCTGGTTATGACTAACAGTTCGCGATGGAAAGATCCACCATTTGGAATAGATAAACCATCTATTTCGATTGGGGCCATCGAAAAACCATGGCTATGTAACCAATAACCAGAGGGTATATCATAACCAATCAACTGGGAACTGGGTGCCCTTGAATGGCTCAACTGGATGGCAGAAACCATGGCTGATCATCATGTCACCCATGAAAATTGCCCATACATTTCTGTAGATCCCACCATGTTCAGACAATTTCTGTGTTCTACATGGTGGTTGATTCTTTACCAAAAAAAACAACTATATATATATATTATCATATCCCATCATATATCCCGGCCCTATCTCCCATTCTCTCCCCATGTTTAAATGCTATGTATTTCTTTCCCAATGCTCCAGGAACCAACTCTTGTCCGGGTCATTGTCCAAATTCGCGCAGTTCATGGCAGCCGTATACTCCTTCCCGGTTGGTGGCAGTGGAGAGTGCTGGAGAGACTGGAGACGCTGCTGGTTGTTGTAACCCTTGAAAAAAAACATAGAAAAGGTGACAGTTACCATGATTTCTAATGAGAATTCAGTGAATTCTCTAAGGTTTTTGTTTTTTGAGGGGTGCTATATTAATCAATAATAATATCGTGATGTTCTAAATATGGAATAGTTGAAAGAGTTATAGAAATATTTGCATCTGCATGCTCCATACAATGGTCCATACAATGATGTTCGAAACCATGAGGCTGCTGAATCAACGGTGGATCCTCATAAATCCCAATGGAGTCCTGTCCTGACTTTTAGTGTCCTGCCGCTCCCAATTTATCGTGCCGCTTGTGGCAAAAAAAATTGGAGGAGTCTTTTTCTATAATAAAAAACCCCAACGCATAGCTCCAGAAGAGCTATTTACCACCAAAAATGGCTGCGTCTGTAGAATTGTTCTCTGAAAATATGGTACTCCAAAATCCCACGATTGATCATAATCTTCCCCATTGAAGTGACCATTTTGGGTATCTACCACTTTAACTTTTGGGGAAACCGAGCTCATTTTTTGTGGATTATAGATGTTGCAAATCCCCTGAAATAAGCCCATTATCCTCACAAATACATCATTGTTTTACGGGATTTACACCGCTCCCTGCATTATCTCATGTCCTTAAAATGATTCATTAATCGATATATTGGAGAATCATAGATGTTTTAAAATGGTTTAAATATCTTGAAATCCCCAAATTCTCCCCCATATGATCCCTCATTTTCCACCCAACTCCATCCCGCGGGTCCGTCAAGGTCCAAAAGTCATGATCCACGTGGCCACGGCCACCACAGCCACAGGAGCCACGGGTGGTGTCCTCATACCAAGTGGTGCTGGCACAGAGTTTCCCGTCCTGCCGGCGATGGTGGGGTATACCCCCTCTGCAAATCGCATTCTCAAAATTGATGATACACCGTGATAAACTGATAAACCATGAAATTTCTGGGCAGCCTATTTTCAGGCGAACCCACAGAAAGCAGCAATAACTACTTGGGATGGAAGTACAGAATTACAGACTCTGGCGGAGGTTGCGATGGTACTGCATGTGAACTCTCGTTTCCCTCCCAGCATGTTTGCCAAATTTAGAGTGTTTAATTAAAAATGGTGAACAATGGTCACTAGATGATTCAAAAGACTGCCGCGAACCTGTTTCACTAACAATTCAATTAGCATTGCGGAAGAAATGTCAAATTCTCCAAGGTTGGTGTTGAAGCATGGTTGAAGTTTCTTTAAGGCTGCTTAGTGCACACCGACACATTGTGTGGAGCATATTCGAAGCCTGCTGGTAGCATGATAGACGTCTTAAGTATTTCAAAATATCATTGCAAATAAAAACTTAGAGAATGATTGTTCATCTTGGATTTCTCGCACAATGGCTGCTATTGTATTTTGTTGCATGGTTTCTATCTTCCTGCAGCAGGAATGACCATCATGGGGCATCAACAAATACGAGTGGTTCTCCAAATTCGACGGTTCACTATTTTCCGTATCAAATTTGCCATGAATTGAGGTAAATGACCCATTCTCAGCCACACAAATATGGTGATATACAGAATGGCAAACTCGCCAGCACTAGAAGTTTACGGATAGTTTTTCCAAACTGTTATCTTCTAGGTGACCATCAAACTCATTGCTGCCAAACCCATGAAAAAGAAACTATAATGCGGATCGCACTTTTGCAAGCAAAGTGATCATATAATATATCCATCCTTGTGAAATCTTGTGAATATTAACCACACATGACGTCACAGGATCTGGAGCAGCAGCTTTCTCTGACTCTGGACCACCGTCACTGATTGTGATGATTGTGATGATTGTGATGATTGTGATGATTGTTTTTTTGTCAACCCGTGGGGCGCAGTTCTATTCGTAATTGGATATATATATATATGTATATTATATAACCATAGTATACCATAGTTATAGGATGTTACAGGGTTATATCTCAACTTATGTAGGATAGCACCATTACACCCACCAATAGGCCCACAGAATTGTTGGGAAACAGCATTTGCTGTCCTTCTTTGGAGGGCAACCCGTGCATTTGCTGTCCAAAGGAATTCGATTGCTCTCACCTAAGTCCAGAGGCTTCACCCTGGAAGTCAGGGCCTGTGCTCCAACGGCCTAGCTTGGAAAGTATCGTGGAGTAGAGATGCAGCCGTAGGCTATACGCCAGTATACACCTTCATGGAAATGTCATACAGAATCCAAAGATTGCTTGTCTCATGAGAAAATCTCACGCGATCCCGCTCCAACGCTTTGTGGCAGATGCTTCTGTTTGTCGAAGATTTCGAGTAACTCGTCCCCAAAAAGATCGAAAAGTATGGGACAAAGGATGATGGTTTCCTTTTCTATCATGTTCCCCCGGGCATTCATGTGGTAAACCCGCCCATCCCCAAATGGTAGGTGCAATTGGCATTCTCATAGGACGTCGAAAAAAAAAGACACCTGGAATTCATGAAGGACTGCCTCTATTTCATACCCATATTTCAGGATTAGGAAAATCTTGGGCCTGCAAACACCGCAAAACCAAATCACAAAAAAACAATGATACACATAAATATCAAACAACCCTCATCAGAGTTTGCTGGTAAGATTTTCATAGTTCTAGGTACCCCCTATGGGTTATACGTGAAAAACAAATTGTTGGATAGTGCCAATATATGCCACTAATCATTGTTCGTTGCTATAGATGTTTTCTTTGAATGGAACCAATCAACATCAATATCATTACTAGTGATGGTTATCATTACTATCATTAAACTATATGATTATGGTTATTTCTTTACTATCAATACTATTATCATATGATAATGAAATGGTGATGATATCATATGTTATGCTTATTATCCATATTATCATGGTAATACTCTTATAGTATCCATATTATTACCCTCTGGTAAACTAACATAGCTATTGAAAATTGCCATTTATAGTGGATTTACCCATTAAAAATGGTGATTTCCCATAGTTATGTTAGTTTACCAGAGGGTATCCATATTACTATCATGGTACATTATGGTAATACTATGATCATGGCTTTCCCTCAGCTGTGCATCCCGAGATATGTCAAGCTGGTCAAGCTGCAGCCTCCAGACGGGCTCACCTCAGAAAATTGTTTCATGGTCTCGTTTTGGCCATGGAAAGTCCATGATGCCATGATGGGTTACCCTCTAGGGTAAACTAACGTAGCTATAGAAAATCACCATTATTAATGGGTAAATCAACTATAAATGGCAATTTTCAATAGCTATGTTAAATTACCGGAGGGTACTGTTTTGGCCATGATACTGTCAATGGGAGATCTTCAGGATCCAATTGATGGAGGTACGTTAGTAAGTACCATATTTCTGGCCATATTTTCTAGGGAGATTCTCTGAAATTTAGGCCTGAAAAATAGGCCTTATATATGGTAGGTACCTCCATTTTAGGATCCTGAAATTCCCATTGATACTGTGGATGGAAAAGCTGAAACACAGTATCCGATACAGAAAAACTACAAAAACTCTTTTACCACGTGGATAAACTGTGGATGGGTTACTGTTTTGGCCATGTTTTAAACCAGTTGATAGATGGTTGAAAAGCTATAAATAATGGGATGTTTACCATCTATCAACTGGTTTATCGGATTTCGCAACCATCCACAGTATGATATGGGGATGGGTCAAAACCTATCAATTCACCATATTTTGGGGAATAACCAAATAACCATCCATTAACCAGCTATGACTTAGGGTACCGTTTGGGTACCAGGGTTTTGACTCATAGCCATAAGGAGGTTTCCTAAGTCATGGAGGTACCAAAAATAATCATCCAGGTCACTAAACCATTTCAGTATTGAAACCCACGATGACTTGGGGATCCCCCCATTTTAAGAAACCCCCATATGAATTTCTATGATATGAACTGGTATGAATTGACAGTTACCCTCTGGTAAATTAACATAGACCCTGGCAGATAGGGATTGGAAGACTAGTTTCCATCAAAAATTGGCTATTTTCAGGGTCTATGTTTATTTACCAGAGGGTATACATTATTGTTAACATCTTTAAGCAACCACCAACGCCATGGTGTGTTTTTGCGCAGGGCCGTGATGCCATGGTGAAACATCGAAAGGCAGAACGTTTCTGAGGTCAACGCAGTGCCCAGCTGGATGCCAAAGTTTCCATGGAGTCAAAGAGAATCACTTTGGTTGAATATCAATGAATCAATGGGATATATATATATGTTTGGTTTACTCAACAAACATCAATTGGTACAAATCAGTCTGGAACATCCCATTCATTTTTTGCACTTAGTCTTACACTCAATGTTTGTTTGTTAAACCCTTGTAGAAAGACTCTCCATTTTTTTCAGCTGACACCCTCAATTGCCCAATCTGTTGGGTAAATTCACAGGGATAATGCAGATGATGTAGGGGTACACTCTGTTCAGACAAACCCGTATTTTTGTTGCATTAAAGAAAATCCCAATTCTGCTTGGGAAACTAATGTGAAAACATTTTTTCTTGCTAGCAAAGCCATTTCGGTTGGCAACTTACCTTTGCTCCGCATGTTGGTCAAATGTCTTTATATGTCTTGATATGTTCCAGTCAAAAACCATCCATTTTTCCAATCAAACCTTCATGTTGCCCAGTAAAAACCTGCATTTCTTCATATGTTGCTTTCCTAAAAGAGGCCTAATTACCCCAGTTCACCATTTTTTCCATAGGATTTTTCCCAACCATCCAGCCAGGGGTACCATGGAATCGCCAGGTCGCTGGGATAGGCCCCACCCATGGCGTCGGCTTCCACGGCACCGGCGCCGGCGCGGGCGGCTTGGGCGCGTTGCGGCGTCTCCGGGGAGAGCTCTGCCAGCTGGTTCTCCTGGGATATGAATGGGAGATGTCACGAACATTGATATTCCATGCATATCATATCCCATTCATATCAGTGATGATCAGTGATGATCAGTGATGATCAGTGATTATTAGTGATGATTGGTGATGATTAGTGATGATTAGCGGTTATTAGTGATTATTAGTGATTCTTAGTGATTATTAGTATATGATATGATATGATATGATATGATATGATATGAGTTGAAAGGATATGAAAGGACAATGATATGATATGAAAGGATAATCATATGAATGATGATCATCATTATCGTTTGTTATTGTTGATTGTTATTAGTATATCACCATTTTTTGTATTGCTATTGTTTAGTTCTATGTGGGTCTGTCTGAAAATGAGTTTTTTTTCCATTTTTAGACAAACCCACATTATATATATATATGGTCATTTTGAATCATTTTGAAGTAGATAGAAAATGAACATGTCAAACATATTCCCATTTTGGAGAGGATTATTTGAAATGTCCATATTCTATCTATTCCAGGATGACTGAGATAGATATGCTATTATCATCTATTATCGACGTTACATATTATGATTATGAAAGGGGGTATAACTTATCCTTCATAATATATGACTTGCAACTGCAACAAAGAAACAACCCGGATGTCTAACCAACAAATACGCATCGGACTCTACCATAAATGTCAGTTGCATACAGGCAGTCGCTGGTGCTTCTGGCCTTGTTGTTGATAAAACATGTGGTTCTGCGTGGAAAAGCAATATTCAAAAGAGCTCTCTGCGGAAAGGCTTTGATTTAGAGCATACTTTGTTTGTTTCGATCAAGAATTGCAAACCTTCAGAATGACCCGGAAAATCTCAGTCTCAACGACCCGTTTTACCAGGTTGCTTATGGATGCTCACTATCGAGGGGTGAAATAGGGCATGTTTTCAACGGTGGGACGTGGACGATGCAGGCCAAGGTGGCCTAAACTTCGGTACAAGCGGTAGCACGGACTGAATCCATACGCATACATCCCGTCATGATAGCATGATATATGATATATATATATATATATATGATCTTATCATATGAACATTAGATATACTTTAAAGTATGCTTTTCTCTAATATGATTCTAGATTTTATATATATAACATTAGAGAACAAGAGCATACTGTAAAGTACGAGTATCAGCCCCCCCAGCAGCCTCAAGGACAGCAAGGCAAGGGCAAGAGTTGAACATGTGGTGCACCAGTGATGTGTGTTGTGATGTTTGTTCCTTTATAAAGCCCATAAGGATCCGTATGGCGATGGGTCAAAACCCTGAGACCTAGTGACGCTTTTAAAATAGCTGGTAAATTCCATAAAGCAAACATATCCATGAACTACTGGTTGGTGGTATACCTACCCCTCTAAACAATATGAGTTTGTCAGTTGGGATGATGACATTCCCAATATATGGAAATTCATAAAATTCCATAGTTCCAAACCACCAGTCAGACTAGTTCGATGACCAACGACCAGTCAAACCCTGAATGACCGCCACGGCCTTCTGGGCGATTCCCAGCGACGTCGGCTTCGCCTCTCCGGTTTCTCTACGGAGAAAAAAAATGGGATTTCAGGGGATCCAATGGGTTATAATGAATAGTTACCCTCTGGTAAATTAACATAGACCCTGGCAGTAAGGGGTGGGAAGACTTAGTGAAACCACTATAAATTGGTAATTTTCAGGGTCAACAAGTTAATTTATCAGAGGGTATGATGGATTAATGATGGAGTACTATAATAATGGGATTATCATGGGATTTGTTGTTTTTGTTTTTTTTAATGGCTAGCCTGGCTAGTAGCTATTGGGATTTCCATGGGATTTCCATGGAGATAATCCTCAACATCTACCGGTTTTCAGGATGTTTTTTAACATGCAAAAACCAACAAATTGACCAACCCCTGAGATATAACCAAGAAACATATTATCGTCATGTCAATACTGGGTATATAATATGATATAATGGTTTTAATATGTTTTAATGGGATATGTGTGTTTAATAGTTTTGAACTAACCAACCAACTTGATATGATAGGTAGGTCTGAAAATGGGAGCGCTCCATTATCCTCAGTCGATCTGCATTTTCAAAGGCAAAGTGATGATAAACCATCACATGTTTGCACTATGTTTAGACAAAACCAAATTCTTACTTAGAAGTAGAGCGACTGAGCAGCCAGTTGCAGTTTTACAAATTGTGGAATCGCATCGGCACGTGGCTCCGTCGTTTGATTTTACCATTGTTTAAGTCCCTTCTCTTTTCCTCGAAAAAAGATGATGCTTTGGCGATTGTATCCTTACATCGTTGTATCCCGAATCAAATATGTTTGTTCCTATATTTTTTTCCAGATCATCCTTTGTCTTTTCTATGTTTGCCTCATGCCTTCTTTGAAGAAACATGGCGGTCATGGGGTTTGAAACACTGGGTCATCCCACAGGAAAACGATGGAAAATGCCCCGTGTTTTTTTGGGGGGACTCAATTTGACATTCAGACGTCCGATTCATGACATCACTTGGTAAATAGTGTACATTGAGAATCTACTGATGATATTTTTGCTTGGCGATGCCGCTGGTGTTACATACTCCGGGACATGACTATTGGCAGGGTAGATTCCTCCATCAGAAAGCTGAAAAATCACCCAGTCACCAATCAGAGTTCATCAATTGTTCACCAAAATAAATTTATACAATCTATGTACCAACCATTTATAATTATAGAATTATTTATATATAGATCACTATTTAAAATTTGAGTTGTTCCAAAATTCAGCATTTTTTGGGTGGTTACAACAACCAACAAACGATCACACATCACTATTTCTACTATAAGAACTATCATTACTCTTACTACTATTATCAATATTGTTACGTACTGTTATCAACCAGTATTATACCCAAAAAAAACTACAAACCCCGCTAAATAATGATATATATATATATATATATAAATACCTCAAAATCATTGTGTTCAAACCCGTTAATTATATAAGCTGGATCATCCTCCCAAATTGGACATGTTCATTGATTGTATATCCATTGTATCCCCATTTTGGATGGTTTAAACTCATGTTAAATATCATAGACTCCCTATGATTGTTGGTGAAATACCCACCAGCCAAACATGTGAATTTCCAGAGATTTCCAGGTGATACTCCCAGTTGAACCACTTGAAAATTTCTCCCAAACCAGCAGGGTTCACCAGAAAATCCCTCACTTATAGGCTTATAGGTGTTTTTCCCACTTGATTGTCCTCTAACAAAGGGGATTGCCCAGCCAGTCACGCTTAATGACACCAACGATGTATGGATTATATAATCCCCTTAAATCCCAGAAAAAACAACATCAAATCCGCTTAAATCCTAGGAAAAACAACATCAAATCCCGTTAAATCTTAGAAAAAAAAACGTCAAATCCCATCAAATCCCACGAATTAAAGAAGAAACAAATCATCAAATCCCTTGAAAAATCTGGGAAAAACATCCCTTGCAAGGGTAAGTTGAAGACACCAACACATCCCACGGATCCCACGGTACCGTGCCTTCGCCTCGAGTCCCCCGGCTGCCGCCGCCGTGCGCCTCTGCGCCGGTTGCCCTGACCATGGCTGCCGTAACCCCTGCGACGACGGTGGCACCAGTGGCACCTGAGCCATGGAGGAAGTCCCAAAAAACGAGTCGGACAGATCCACCATCTTCTAGCTGGGTAAATCCACTATAAATAAATCGCCATGTTCAATAGCTATGTAACAAATTAACCAGAGGGTATTGACGAGCAAAACTGGTGGAACTGGCAAAAAATGGAGGTTTTACTAGGCAAAATAAAGTGATCTGACCATTTTATGTGGAATAATTCATCCACAAACATGGCTGGGTTTTAACTAGCAAGAATTTGGAGTTTACCAAGAAAATCATCTGGTGAAATGGTGATTTTTTGCAGCATATGTTTGATTGCCCTTTAGTGATTTAACAATGGGCCCATTCGGTTTGATGGTTTATCTATCAAACATGTTGTTTTCCATAGCTTTTTTTTACATCACCAGAGGGTACCAGAAGGTGGTTATCCCTATTCTATCATCCCCAACCGAGTCATTGATGGTTGCCAACAAACATGACAATGTCCACTAAACCACCATCGAACCCGTCATACCCTCTGGTAATTTGTTGCATAGCTATGGAAAATGGTGATAGTTAAATAGTGGATTTACCCAGCTAGAAGATGGTGGATCTGTCCGACTCGTTTTTTGGGACTGTTTACCAGGCCGGGTAACTTACCATCCACCAGGGATGGTACACCAAGTGGCCATCTGTTGTCCTCATCGCCACTGCTTCGCAGCGTCAGGTTCTTCCAGACGCTGCTGAGCTTCGTGTCGTTCGTGGTGGAATGACTTCTGTTCCTCAAATGGCACTGCGGTGAGACACACAGACCGAAATTCAGTGGCTGGAAAGGTGTTTAATGGATGATTGACCTCATCCCACTTTACAAGTCACACCATTGGAAAAAAATAATCTCATGCCACGTCTCTTCTTTTCAAAATTAATACGAATGTGTCCGCAAAAGGGTTTTTGCCCCCAAATCATACCATTGAATGATGGGGGGAACGATGATACACCATTGAATTTCAGGATGGCTTCTCCCGGAATTTTGAAAGTGGTTTCTCATCATTTCCCCCTTTTTTATTTTCAACATTTGAAAAATGATGGAAAATGATAATTCAATTACAATTCATGCGGGTTATCTGACTTTGTGTTTTTTCATGTGTTTTTCCATGTCTTTCCCAATCCCCTTTATAAAGATCTGGAAAGTCATGCCATTCAGCGAGATCTCCAGATGCCACCAAAAAGCGAGGACTTGTCACAAGGAAATTCGATATTAATTGAATAATTTGAATAGTGAAAAGTACGATCCTGGGATATGGGGATGGGTCAAAACCCTGGTACCTAGTGAAGCCCAAAATAGCTGGTAAATGGATGTTCATCCCACTAAAAATGTATCTATAGGTATTGACCCATACCCATATTTTCCCACAATTTCGTGAAAATCCCTGGTGATCGTACAGGATATATCACCCTTGTTGGCCATTGAATAGTGAAAAGTACGACGACGACGATGATGTTCATCCATCATTTTTTTTGGGTGGCCAGGAGCTTTGATACTTTCCGGCGAAACCGGCCAAATGCATAGTCAGTGTAATAGAACTGTACTGAAAGGTATACATGTATATATATATACATGAAAACCAAGTTGATAAAGTTGATGTTATGTTTACTGCATGTACCTAAGTAAATTAATATATGAGATACGCCTTGGTTCAATCCGTAGATATCTCCAGTTATTTTTGGTTTGCCACTCGGGATGACCATGGACAAGTTGACGATCATCACATAATTCGTTCAAGGGAAGTTTCGCAGTAAACAACTATATATAACATAGTTATTTACGAATAAAATATATTCAATATATATATATATATAATATGTACATTATATATAATATAAAGAGTTCGTAAACATATGGAGCAGAAAACCTATGGTTTCCTGTGGTTTTTGTTTCTATCAAGCCAACCCTTTGTTTGTTCCGAGCATCACCAACGGTGATTCTTGTGCCAGGTTTTCCTTGTCCAGCTCCACTTCCTTCGCTGATGTGGAGAATTTTACCTCATGGGGAAACCTCGGAAAATGATCCCATGGTGGCTTCGTGGTGAACGTCCAGTTCGCTATGTTAGTTGCCCTCTGGTAAACGTTTACATATTGAAAATGGCCCAGTCGAAATAGTGGATTTACCCATGAAAAATGTGGTGATTTTCCAGTTCGCTATGTTAGTTGGATGGCTTTTTGCCCAAGGTGACACGACACAAAAAATATTCGAGACAGCTCACAACGGGACAAGACCTGATTCAGTCGTGATCATGCCAAACAGGCTGGAAAATCACACCTGTTTGAAACCACACGGTATGTTCAATATATATATATGCATAGAATAGTATGTATGTATATATATATATATATATGTAATGTATGTATAATAGAGTATCATGTGTATAATATAGAGTATCATATGTATAATATGGAGTAACATATGATATTATTATGTATATAGTATAATAGTATATATAATAGTAAACAAAGATATGTCCAAAGTCTTCAACAGATCTTGCGGCGCCATTCGGATGCCCTGGCCACATCCCCCGATGGCGCACCCCTTTGGCATTGAGATGAAGATGAAGCCTTTCCAGTTCCTCGAATTGGCCTCAACTCGAAGCTTCGGGAGATTCGGGAGATGGATGGGAATGGAATATCAGCAACCCTAAAAAGGTATGTTCAACATATCCATACTCCAGAAATGTCGAAATGTCAATGTTCTCATTTGGATTTATCTGACAACTTCGTCACCATTGTCCCTATGGTCAAGTCAATGGGAGATCAGTCCAGTTACCCCGCGGCAATGCAGCCTCTCATGCAATGAGTCTGCATGGTAAAATTCCGTTTAAGCACCAACAAACATCATCAATCCATGTAACTACCAACCCACATGTGTGAACACTGAGCTTGGGGAAGAAAACACGCCTCATAGCATCACAGAGTTGCATATTTTTGTGGTTTTATGTGGTTTTCATCTAAAGTTCCCATGATTTTTTCCAGTCTCTGGCAGTGTGTTTTTTTGGGCAAAAACTGGGTTTGGGCCTAGCCCTCCATCATCCAAGCCACTGGTCTTCCAAAAATCCCGAGTACGCCGGCCCTCCGGGCCCTGCGGGCCCTGCGCGGTCGCCAAACTCTTCGAAGGAGGCGACGACCGCATCAAGCTGGAGACAATGACTCCTTGTGGCTCCCCATAGAAACCTCCAATCTCTTGTAATCGAATGTGAGAAAAAAACCTGGAAAAAAAACAGGGTTGATAAAAACCCTGACATACCCTGACCAAGCATCTATTGAAGCTATTGGTTGTGAACCATGGGGGACCGTGGGAAAAAGTTTGCCCTTTGCCCAGCATATGCATCCAGAAATACCAGGACCAAGGATGGGACAACGATCAAGAGGCTCATCCAACTCCAAAGCGTGAACACGTCCCACTCATATGGCTCACAGTTTTTCATTGCCGACCACATCATGTTTATTGCCTACCTTGTATATCTGGGGGATTCTTAAAATGAATAAACATGAGTAAAGCCCAAAATCCTCAGAATCTCAAAAATGGTTGCCTTTGATGGTTGATTAGATCCCCACATTCCTTGGTAGGGAGCCCTGACCGCGCCGTCCTTGCGTCTCATTGCTGCTTGGTGTTCCTCGAAGGGAGTGGTTCTCACCAGTCACCAGCACCTGTGATGATGGATGTGGGTACCAAAATGAGGGGGTACCATGGGGTACCCTCACCAACCATAGGGTTTAGTACTAAATATACACAAATATACTGAAACAGTCCAATTTTCAGGAGTATGTAGGGGTCACCATATTTTAGGAAACCTCCAGTCTTGAATCCAATCAAAAATTCATTGTGATTGGACATTGGGGATATGTTAAATACCCCAGGATTCGCTGTCCAACATCCCTCAACGGACCATGCAAATCTCACTGAGACTGCTCTTGCGGCAACACTGGAGATATCAAAGCAATCAAACACAGTAAGCAACAAACATAGCAACAAATTCTAAAGAAAAATCAAAGAATTGCCTAGATGAACAAAATGGATCATCGTGTGGGTCAAATCCCAATGAGTATGTCCTGTAGCTGGGCTGCCCCACAGTCACCAGAGATAGCCAGAGCCAGCGGCACATCATAGTCGACATGCTTGGCCAATGGCTTTCTTCTCGAAGAAATTGCTAGAAATGGCTGAAAACTGTCTCGAAGTGCAAAGTGAATTACCAATCTGAGATTGTCCCTTTGGGAACTTCAACAGATTGTCAACTATACATGTGATAATATACATGTTACATATATTTACATATATATTATTTCACACATTTGTTTTCAAAGCTCAAAGATATTTCTTCGCAATTCCAGGATGTGGCCGTTTTGTTTCCAGGTTTGCTTCGCTGTGTCGAAGTATTGTTGGATGAAGCTGCAAAGGCTAAGGCGAGGAATATTTATGTAGAAATGGGAGGTCATGTGATTTCGGCCGTCAGATTAAAGAAAAACACTTCAAATCTGTGATTCTGGTGAATCATTTCGAGAAACATCGGGTGGTTTCATGTTTCATTGATGGCTTTCTGGAGCTGAACATGGAAAACTAGGTGGGTTTGTCTGAAAATAGGGTATATTCCCAATTATAGCCATTTAATAGGGATAGTGATCATTAACCATTGGGTTTAGGGGTACACTATTTTCAGACACAGGTGATTTTCGGGAAATAGGGATGTCAGCAACGCCCTTTCAAAAGTTTGCGACGCGGCTCAACTCAGAAGCCGCCTTTGGCCTGTTCTCCCCACCGCCACCACCGCCACCGCCGCCGCCACCTGGAGCAAGGATGCCAGGAAATCTTGTGGATCTCCAGCAATTCGAGAGGTTTTCATCTTATTTGAAAATTATTTGGTAGTACCCTCTGGTTATTTAACATAGCCATGGTATAGATGGCCCTAATCGAAATAGATGGTTTACCGTTCTTAATAGCATGGTGGATCTTTCCATGGCGAACTGTTAAACAACCAGATGGTATATAGTTGATGATCATCGGTAATTACTGATCACCGGTGATACTCCTCGATGGCAAAGCCCTCACTTGCGCACTTAGGATTTCACTCACTTGCGCACTTACCCTCACTTGCGCACTTCACCACCAAATTTCACTCACTTGCGCACT
>Ga0126342_10001630_pt1 | contig 32382 bp, 38 predicted proteins | sample Cyp1metagenome_FD_92528 | JGI IMG/M metagenome (GOLD analysis project Ga0126342, IMG submission 92528) | Coral microbial communities from Lord Howe Island, Old Settlement Bay, Australia - Cyphastrea 1 metagenome | ecosystem: Host-associated > Invertebrates > Cnidaria > Coral ...
TATATATATAATATAATATAATATATATATATATAATATAATATATAATATAAAATATTTAAAATATAATATATAATATATAATATATAAAATATAATATAATATATAATAAACAATATATAAGAAATAATATGCAATGAAAAACACATGTAATGAATAAAAAATAATAATAGGAACATCTATTTAATATATTATATGTAATACATAATACTATATATATATGTTATTATGTAAAATAGATAATATATGATATATAATATGTAATATATGATATGAAATATGTGATATGGAACGTATATATAAGATAATATGTTATATGTAATAAATAAAATATTACAAGTTAAATTATATTTTATTTTATAAAATATAATATAATATATATAATAATATATGTGATAAATAAGAAATCACATATAAATAACATGAAGTAAATAGTAAATAATATGTATAAAAAAAATATTATATAATATACGATAAATAAATAACATATAACATATATTAAATTAATCAATTAGCAATAAATATCTATAATATATCATATATAATATAAAATAAATATATGATATATACTATAAATATTTAAAAAATAACATACAATATATAATATAAAAAAATGTAATATATGATATATATATATATATATATAAAATATAAAATATAATTAACATAATATAAAATATAGAATATATAATATATTGAATATTATATATTATATATCATATATAATAAATAAATTATTTACAATATTATACATATTATACTATACATGATATTGTCAAATTTGCATTAAATATATTATAGTACAATGTATGTATACCGTATACCCTAGTCTTTAATGTTGAGGTTTAATTTTGCATTTGTCGAATACCTTGCTTGATCTGGTTAAACAAATGCTTGACCACGCGTAAATGGCTCATGTTCTACAAACACCTGGAAAGAGGCTGATCCTCAGCAAACCCTGTGAAAGATCGAATTTGCAGTAGGATATATATAACATGTCCAACAAAAGAATAATGATCAATAATAATCATGATCAATAATGTATGTACATGCTTATACAATCTGAATCTTATACATGCAAAAGATTTCCGGAGTCATGTATGTAGTGGCTTATTCCGTGAGTATTTACTGAGATGCACACCCAAGTCCAAGTCAAGCCAAGCAGTAGCCGCCCTTCGGCGGAATTGGTTGGCATCCAACTCCACCCGAGCCATTTCCTGGTTTCTTACGCCACGTGATCGGTGTGAGGGTTGAGTTCTGACACAAAAAGCTTGATCCAAAGGGTGGATTGCATTCTTCCCCAAGCATACCCAAACCTCGATCATGAAGGCAATGCTGGCCAACATGTCATAATCTTCTCCTGGTTTTCAACCCCCTCGTTGGAGATTAAACACTTTTTGCACAGCATCGGCAGTGTCGCCATTCGACTTTCAAAAACTGCAAATCTTAGGGTCACTAGTCTGGCTGCTTCAATAGGAAGCTGCTTCAGCTTGTGTTGGCGCCAATAAGATCACAATTGAACCCAGGGATCTCTTTGCAAGGGAGGCCACAGAATTATATAGAGTAGCGGGTAACACTTTAGGATTTCCAGGGAAACAATCAGGAATTGGCTTGTTTTTGTTTAGCCTGCAATAATCTGGTTCAAGGCTTGACATGTAGTCAAATCTAAGAACGATCTGGGAAAACCACGGGAAAAAGTTGGGAAAGATATGGGAAAACAAAGGGACAAAAACTGGGAAGAAAACTGGGGGACGGGGGGGCAAAACTGGGAATGATCTGGGAAAACCATGGGAAAATGCTGGGAAAACTGTGTGGGCACAGGGTGCAAGACTGGGAATGATCTGGGAAAGATGTGGGAACCACCTGGGAAGGATCCAGGAGTGATGTGGGAATATTTCGGGAAAACAATGGGAACAAGTTGGGACAGGTATGGGAATGGCTGGAGGAAGGTAAGAGCACCTGTTAAACAAGCAAAGGCCAGGTCTATATAAATGTTTTGCCATGGGATTGCATGTCATATTTTGACCATGTAGGCACCATCGGGGATTTTCATGGGATTTGAAAGGGAAGAACCTGGGACACAGCTTGGATTTTGAAAGGATTTTTTTGGGAAACAGGTAAACTGAGTAAAACTGAGTACTGTGTCAATTTGGCCTCATTTGAAGCAAGCAGTCCCTCATCAGAGCAGCCGTCGTCGTCATTACGGCTTTCCATGGTTAGCTGCAACTCAGTACGAGTATCTCTCAGCTGGTAATCCCAAGACAAATATGTTCAAGCTGAATTAGAACCTATATTTGGTAAAATATGGTATACAGATTATCAGATAAACAAAGGCTTCTTGGTCTGTGAATGAGGCCTTCAGTACCCAAAACAATCTAAACATATATTCATATATTCATAAATAATCATACAAATGCTCCGCGTCCAGTATATGTTGGAGCAAATTACCTGACATAATCCAAATGTACATATCATCATGACACGAATCACATGATCATGTGAAGGTTTATGAATCATCAACCTATCAAGCTCGCAAACAGCCAAACAATCATCGTCTTCCAGGATAACCAAGACAAGGAAAATGATGGCAAAGTCAATACTTTGCCTGAATGAACAGCTGGCAGTTTCTTGAGGTCAGCTCAAATTGAATATATGTACCTTGACCTTGAACTCTTGAACCAATCGACCTTTCACAGAAAATTGCAGGGAACATTAACCTTGAAAACCTCAACAGTTCCTGTTGTCCAACGAACGTATGTGCAATTTGGGTGTTGCTGTAGGCAAACCCAGTCAGGTCTGGGTCAAACTTTCTCGGAAACCATCCCGTTTTGGGGGTTCCCAGTTTTGACCCTTTCCTGTCGATCAGAAAATGTTGCAATATGCTACAATTATCTACAATTCAAATTGTGGGCCTTCCGGAATTCTGATTTGGGTTTGGCGGTCTTTTGTTTCCAGTGTTTTTGGGCTAACCTCAGGCAATTCGAAATAGCCGGATTCACCCCCTGATGCAGTTTTGATGAACGGCTGAAGTATATAACATGGCACCACCTGAACTAGGTAATGGCTAATAGACTGTGGTTTCAAAAGACCCAAACATATCCATTATATATAATAAATGTGTTGTTTTTTGTTTTCTGGGGTAACACCCGTCATTTTTTGAGAGGCTCAAAATTAGCGAGTCTGCATCCCAGAACGGTTAAAACACATCTTGATATGTGAGCAGCGCTTAAACTTCTTGCAGAGGTTGAAACTGCCAGCACCGCTTCAGCCTCTCCGACTGAGACTGGTGTCTGCACGTGTTTTTTTGCACAAAAAAACAGGCGCAAGCTGGACGGCCAGAAAATACGTCACACATGCATTGCGTATGAACAAGACAATGTCAAATGGGGATTTAATCAATCCCACCATCCTTATAGATCCTTATACATCCTTATACACTATCCCAGTTGCTTCGAAACCCTCCAGTGAATGTTCAGTCGTTCAGTTATATAGTCAATTTATTGTTGATATTTGACCAGGGCACTGCTGCCAACGTTCAAGCGCCATGCTCATTGCATGCCTATTCCATCCTATTCCTATGTTATCATTGAGTCATCATGGGACTACTATATAGTTGATATGATGTTGATATGATATGAACATAACTATACAACATAACATGGAACGATGTTTATATGGACCTGGTCAAGAAGGGATACCCCAGGGAAGTGCATGCTGAAGGCCTGATCATAGCCGGTTTAGAACCCTCCAAAACTGGGATATCCACTGGGATAAGAGTGAAATTATTGTGAAATCATACACTCCAGTTATCATTTACTCACCTCTGCTAGCACTTTGGCATGATCTTGCCGCAGGCTTCCCTCTATACCCGTCTCCACCATGTGGCGTAACATGATTCTGACAGGTCACCGGAAATCAGGTGAATTTGGGAGTCGCAAGATGGCTGATTTGTGGCACCCAAGATATGCGGAGACAGCCCGTGGAATCAAGTGGTGACAGCAGGGAATTTTGTGGCCTCCGTCACCAGCTTTTTGCTGAGCCCTTGGAAACATGGAAACACATCACACAACACCAACCTTCAAAGCCAATCTACACCAACGAGTTCAGAATTACTTCTGATTTCCCAATCCTCGTGGACAGCCAAGGTATTGTGACCATCATGTAATTAGATGTCCACAATGTTTGACGATGTAAGGCACGGTAATTTAGTAATAGACATCTAGAAATGAGATACACATACAAACACAAAACAGACAAACAACAAACGAGCAAGCGGGAAGGCAAACAGGCAGAAAGGGGAAGAGACCGAACGATAGAGAGAGAGAGAGAGATGGATGGATGGGACGGAGCCAGATGTATGGACAAGGTAGAGATAGAGATAGGTGCATACGTGAATAGGTGGATAAATACCATTATCGAGGTCATTATTTCTTTTTGCACATGTCCATCTATTCTGTGTGGCCGTTCAGCCGAAATCACATTCAGATCATTCAGCTGAAATCACACCTTCAAAACGGGTGCAAAACGGATCCATACCGATTCTATCGGTTTGGGTGATGAGCCAGGGCAAATACCATGGCATACCCTCGTGCTGGCTTCAACCTCAAAAGCACATTCGAATGGCATTGGCAAAAAACATCCACAGTCTACTAAAATTCTGAGACAACTAAAGCGCGATGCGGAGAAGCAACAGATACCATAGCTACTTACCTCCGATCGTTACACGATCCATATCGATCCATCATCGCCATGATTTTCATCCGTTGAAACCAGCGACCACCCGGGTCTGAGGCCGCTCCGGGTCTTTAAGGCTCTGCTGACGATATAAAAACTGAATGGTAGTACAAGATAGTACAAGTATAATCACAGCCAACCCAAGATAACCATGACTAACCACGGTTACTTAGATGGCCTGCAGTATTTATTGTCCTTTGTGCCAAGAACAAAGGAGATCTGACATGACCAGGGTCGCGGGACTTTGGACAAGTCTGGCCATGTTTCGATGATTTGTATGTCTTCTGTTTTACCTGCTTCCACGCGACCCAAAACATCGGAACGCACGAATCGATCGGGCGCACCTTCTACTCCGTTGCGGAGGCCGTGCTCTGAATCAGTAGCGACAGCAAACAGAAGTTGGGATGAAGTTACTTCCAGATCAGTGGAACTTCATGAACTTTGCAACAAACTGGTCATGAAGCCAATTGTTTTGCTTTAAACAAATTGTAATTCGGGCATTTTGCAGCCAAAACACATTTGGTTTTATGGCTTTACTGCCATCAGTTCAGTCTTCCATCTGCAAACTCGGCTCTTCGTTCAGCAGTCACCTTGACTCTCCAAGTCAAAGTGAGACAATCAGATTTTGACCTCTTTGAAGAGCTGCCTCGGATTCGCCGGCAAGCCTTCCCATGGCAATATCGACTGTCCTGGATGATATTCTTCCATTGCGGGGTGATTGATGCCATCTGTGTTGTAACGTTGTATATATCTGTAAGGGTGACGATTTTCCTCAGGGTAATTTTTTGTTCAAAGCAACCGTTGTCAGCTCTGGACACCTTCCTGTCGACTTCTCGACCAACCCAGTTGTGCATCTGATTTACCACCGTGTCCGCAATTCACGGTTTATAAAAGGACTTATCCCTCTACTGCGCTTTGTATGGAAAACAACACCCAAACACTCTTGAAAGAGAGTAGCCCATGAAACACTCACTGACTTGTGAAATATTGTGAAATTGTTGCATCAGTACTCAATCAAGGACATTCCTGAGTTCTTTTGCAAATCCCAAGACTTCTCACCACAGTTTTCTATCGTAGCTGGCACCTCTTAAAAAGGACACCACAGTTGCCAAGAAAAAACGAAGCAAAAATCAACACATATAAAAGGATATAAAAGGGAAGCAGGACAAGTAGGAATGAGGGGGCAAAGCCCAAAGCACAACAAGAATGAAAGAAAACCCGGTCCAATATCAACAATTTCTGAGACGCAAAGATCCTTTCCATCCCCCTTGAATTCCATAGGAAAAATGGAGAGGATTCCCAGGTCCCGACATCGGCATCGGCATCGGTTCCAGTGACATGTTCCTCCCTCTGTGAGCTGCCAAAGCCACTGGCCTGAGCTCAGTGCCGTGGGTTGAAAATGAGATTTCACCAACAGATGGGATGGGATGTCGAGGGACAATGGGTTATTATGGTATATATATATATGTATATATTATGGTATATATTTTGGAATGTTTTGGGATGTTTGCGGTTCTTGACATATCCAACAATCCAATGAGATTTCAGAAGAAACAGTAATGTGATGCGAGTGATGTTTCAGCTTCAGGCATGGTGTTCACGCATAAAAACACAAATATGTTATGAGATTCACAAACTAGATACTGTAAATCCACCAAAAATGGAGTACCTGTTCAGAAAGGCACCTATTTTGCTCGCGATCACAAGGCGTGTTTCCAAAACCTACCAAATGATTTGGGAGATGGGCATTCTGCCGAGAGATAGTCAATGGGCAGCAACAACAATAGGGGAAATAAAATGAATGAGTGCATGACACATACATACATAACATAACACAAGGTTACGTTACGTTACGTTACGTTGCATTACGTTGCGTTGCATCGCATATATTCCGGATTGCATTACATTCCATACATACACATAATATATACATATGTATGTATATGCAAAGGTACCCCCCAAGACCAACCAATTTAGCAAATTGTGCAGTATTTCAAGTGCTCTTTTCACATATTTCTTACTTCAAACTTAGGGCATGTGTTTGGGTTCAAAAACATGTTTTTTTCTATTTGCTGCAACCCCACCCTTCAAATGCTACATCGGATTCAAGATTCAAGATCCGGAAAAAACTTCCTGAATCCAAGAGGGCTGGACAAGATTTAAAAATCCAGGAAAAAAATCTAGAATCCAAGGGGACTTCAGCCTTGAACCTTGAATCTTGAATCCAGGGCGGCTGGATCCAGGAAGTTTTTTCTGAGCCTTGAAACTTGAATATTGAATCCTGAATCCAACAAGGCTAGATTTTTTTTTCTGAGTTTTGAGTCTTGCGTGTCTGCGGATATGTGTTTGTCTGAAAATAAGGTACCCCATTCCCAGAGGTCAGTTGATGTTGGTTGATGTTGGTTTGATTCATGGTGTTATACCCCCGATAATTTCCAATATTGGTTATGTATAACACCATTAATCAAACCAAACCATATTAATGGTGTTATACATATCCAATCAAAAACCCCCGATAAACTTCCAATGGATCCCATGGATTCCCATGGATCCCGCCTGCGTTGACCCTGAAGTGACACAGGTCTCCAAGGAAGCCGAACTCTTCGAGCCGCAGCACAGTTCTGGCATTCCGCATCCAGGGAGAAACCCAGGGGATGATGGTGCTGGTTGGTGGTTGCTGGTTTTTATGCCATCTTGATTTTATGGGAATGATTTAGTTCCAAGTGAATTCACACTACTACTACATGCGCATGAAAAACTCAGGAACAATTATGAACAAGTACATAAACCCCATGAAATTCATTTGTGACTCATTTTGTAGCCATGATAAGAGTGAAAACCCAGCCATTAACCCAGTGGAAGCATGAATCGTTGGCATTGCATTGTGTATATATGAAATATATATATATATATATATGTATATTGAAATATGGAAACCAATTAAGATTTAAAAAGTAAACCACCATCAAATAAACACATGTAACATATGTCATATGTCGAAGGAAACAATAACGGTTCCAAAGGTATAGTTATGATAAATGGTTCTATGGGGTATTCCTACTCACTGATGATCCCAATGACGATGTGGTTATCGTATGTGTTCTAATATAACAATAAAATGATAAATACATGCATTGTTAAAAACACATATATATATATATACACATACATAATCTTACGATTACTGAAAAAAAACAATGGAGTAGACTGTTGTGATCAAACACATGAAAACATAATAACCAAAATCACGTGATTATGAAGGGAATGAATTATATATCAGTATGGAACCCTATGCTATAGACGGCTCGAGGGTATGTATAATATAAGACCAACTTAGGGGGATGATATTGCCATGAGTCATGTGAGGTTAGGTCACAAACCATGGTGTTTGCACATCAATCATAGCCCGTTATCGTGCTCCAAGGTGCTGTATGTCCAAACCTATATTGCTGGGTCTTGTGTTGTGGCGCTTGGCCAGGACCTAGCGGTAAAGAATCTTACAGGCCAGTCTGACGTCTGACTCCACTCAGTTTCTGACATACATTGACATACCATCTGGAAGTATATGTAGCATATATATATATATAATATTCAAATGTATATATTCTGACATTCTATCTGACATTCTTCTTGGCATATACTCTGACAAGTCTGACATTCATTCTGGTATTCTATCTGGCATCTATTCTGACATTATATCTGGCATTCTCTTTGGCATGAGTTCGGGTTCAGGCGCACTCCACAACATCCTGGAGTTACATTTGTTAAGATCTAGAGACCCTCACCTGGCAGGTGGGAAAATACCAAGGGTAGCCCTAAGCCATTAGGGGCACCGCATCACTGCCAGTGTGTTTATACAAGACTACTAAGGATCTAAGGCACAATTTCCGAATCACAATGGCTTGGACGTAAACCCATTAAGGATTTTCACAATATTGAAAGGGATAGAAGAGGATATTGTTTATAATTTATTATCTTAATCATTTTCTTGGTGGGCTTGCGGCCAAGCAAATACGAATTGCGAAATCGTGCTTAATGGCATTGTGTGCAAATTCTTGGTAGTTTTGCGGTAAAGCCAATACGACATGGGAAACCATGCTTAGTAGCTTTGCATATGTTCTTAGCAGTTGTACGGCCATGCCATGTACTTGTTGGCACTTTGCTTTATTGTTTTGGGACAGAAACACAGCATTATTGTTTCCGTGCCAAAGGGCTTTCTGAAGTCATGCTTGGTACAGCTTTTATAGTCTTGAGCCCATCAGAGCCGTGCCTCCGACTGTACAAATGTCGTTGCACCGCTTGTGACTGTCAAGGTTCAACCTACCATGCTTGCTACAGAACAGTACGGGCATCCTTGCAGCTTTTGAAACTTATGTGGTTCCTTTGGTTTTGCACTGCGACACGGGCCCGTTTTTAGGGCTGTGGGCCTGCATGCATTTTGCCTTCCTGCTCTGTACCCTCTATGTATCGAATAATTAGATTGTTTCTCACAGGATATTCATATAATATGTTGGGGAAGGGATATTATGATTGTTGCAATGTCATCCACTCGGCGGTTCCTTTGGTGACCATTTCGGCGCTGTCAAGTGGCCATTTAGAGGCTTGGATTGGGGGGCCATTTCTTGAGGAATATCACTTGTGGCCGTTGTGGCCACATGGCAATGGCTCAAATGTCCTCTACAAAAAACTCGACCACTTAGCAGTGAAATGCTTCCACCAACGCCTTCCCCAAATGGGTTTAAGGACCCGTCAAACATTGTAGCACATGGCAGCACTATGGTCTCTCACAACAAGCCGAGGATCTCATCTCTTGGAGCATCTCTTTTTGTCGACAAAGTCGCATCAACAGCTCAAACTTTTCGGGATCGTCATCCACAGCCAGAAGAAACTCATGGACTTGAAGCCGCGCATACCCGTGACCTCAAAGGCCGAGGTGACTTTTCAACACATTAAACACCATGGCATGATACCTCTCCAGGGTCTTCAGGTGGTTCAGCCGTCCCCAACACAAGACCAATCAGTTTTGCTTCATGATGCCAGGTAGGCAGGTAGGACCAGAAAAGCAATATAGTTGAAATCAAAGAAAATTATGTTTGGCCTCTCAAGCACCGACTCCGCAAAACAAACGGACAAACAGTATCAAAATAGGCTTCCTCCAGCGACATGGAAAATCATCATGTTCCAAGGCGAATTCATCCATTGGTCCATGGATATCCACCCAGTAGCATGGCTATGTTCCAGCAAGCTAGGCTCCACTGCCAAAGGGTCAAGTGTTTGCTAAACAGCCCAGGGACGACACAGAGTTTCATCATCCGTGTTGCCCAGCAAGTTCGAGATTCTTTTCCTCAGTCGGCAGTCAAACTCAAATTCGCCTGATTCGGTGTTTCGGGCTTTTTGATCTTTTGTTCAAGAAAAGGATGGGGCCAAGGTGATTGTTTGGTCTTTCACTTGTGTTGGTGCTTTGTTGTGTTGCTGTGCTTTATTGTAGTACTGTCTTGTTGTTTTCTTGTCTTGTTGTTTTGCTGGCTTGTTGCATTGTTGTCTTGTTGTCTAAATGTCTGCCTGTCTGCCTGCCTGCCTGCCTGCCTGCCTGTCTGTCTCTCTGTCTGCCTATCCATCCATCGATTTGTCTGTTGCTGTGTATATGCATTTATGAGACTTTATATGATACAGTATAACGTAAGGTGACTCAACGCAGCAGGATGTAATGTAAAGTCATGATATGTAGTGATACTTCATGTTATGTTAAGTTATGTTCTGTAGATAGTTGATGCTGAAAAATTGAAGAGATTATCTATAATGTTGGCTAGATCGAGGTTCCAATTGAGGCTAGTCTTGACCATGACCACCCTGGAGTCAAGAAAGTTCTATTGTCCTCCTGGGATAACAATAGATGTCTCATGATTTCTCCATAAAAACGGCTTAAAATGATGAAAATGAACTTATTCAGGTCCTAGCAGGTCCCACCTCCGACCATTCACCAGTTTCACCAGCCAGCGAGAATCCGATCCGACACCATGAAGGTGACCTCACGCTCATGGCGAAGTCACGAAGTCCAGATCTGCGAAGAAACTCTTAAGGTTAGCATAGGTTAGCCTGTTATTTACCGTACACCTATGTAGTATAATATTGTATTTTTTGACTCAGAATTCATGAGATAGAAAGAAATAAATTTGAGGGTCTCCGACAAGTCGGGTCCTATATATATATATAACTATGTATATTATTATTATTGTTATTATTATTATTGTTTTTATTACTATTGTTGTTGTTATTATTATTATTAGTATTATTATTATATATATATATGCTATATATATATACACACTTATGAAAAACATAAAAACATGCATCGACTATTCAACCAAGGTCTGGATGGCAACTGGTAACGAGGTCTTCGATGAGGTCGCCAGAAACCATCCAGGGAACAATGAAATCTGGCTGTTGATCCAAACAAAACATCAAAGCTAGGGATGTTCGATACCAAGAGGGATTTTCTCAGTTTCTATCCCAATACACAGTTGTCCACTCCAAGTTGCAAGTGGGGAAGCAACGGCTCGTTCGCTATCACTGCAAGCCATCACAAATCGGACGATTTTGGTCTTGTCTGTGGGGAGCCTGTACGGCTGCAGTAGCCAAGCAAAACACCGGGTGGCTTCAACCGGCTGCAAAACGATTTGCCCATTCTGGGCATCCCATTAGGCTTACAGACAGTATAGCAACACATCTGGCGTCGATTTGGGAATGTTTGAAACTGGAGCTGATCGTTGAAGGGTTGTGGTGCCACTGGCTTTGAAAAATCGAAATTCTCTCCACGTTGGTTGGATATCATGTCATATCATGTGTTGAAAGTGCTCAGTGGGAGGGAATACTGACAAATCAGGACGCAACATTGATGCAGAATACACATGATCTGGGCTTTGTACTGCACTCTTTGTGAGCCTCAGAAGCACTACGTAACAGACGTAACGCTTTCAGGATTATCTCCTCCACGTTACCAAATTTGCTCATCCGCTGGTGCGACAGCCGTGCCAAGACAATGAACATAAATGAACACAAACATGCACACTGTTGGAGTCAAATGTTTGTCTGTCCCAATGCTTGATCTGATGGCAGCCGTGACACCTGAAATCTGAAACGGTGACTCTCCATTGGTTCAATTGGTTCAATGGCAGCCCTTGGAAAGCTTAAATAAATTGCAGAAGCACGGCTTAAATCACTGGGCTCTTCTAGACACTTTCATGGAGTCTTTAAGTCATGGATCAAATGAAAGTCCCCCTTGGAAGGTACCCCTATCGGACATCAGCAAATGCCTGATATAATCAATGTGTGTCACTGTGTCTGATACAATCACTGTGTATACAATCACTGTGTACCCAATCACCCATGGCATCCTGATATTCCTGATCTTATTGCGAATAGCATATCTTCAAAAGGGTGCTCCTCATTATTCCATGATTGATTCCCAAAGTTGATGTATCACTGAAAGGAAAAACTGACAGGAAATCCTTGTATTTGTTGAGTGAATGATTTACCTCAAATTAAGCCAGTGAGTGTTTGCTCTAAATCCAATCTCCGAAAGCGGATTTTCAGCAGCAAAACACCGCACATGGGACCTAAGTTTCCACTAAATATCCTTTCAAATGGATGGTTTACTCAAAAACAACAACAATTTGGATGAATTTGGTGGTTCCCTGGGTCGTCTTCGAGCCAAATCCCAGGTGGCGCCTAACGAGCCGCCCGAACTCGTCACGGAGTTTATCGGTTTCTTATACTGCTATAGTACTACAGACCACATGCACACATTACACATGTTTACAGATTAAATCTACATATTACATCATATTACCTCTGTATACAGATTACATTTACACAGGATTTCGTACATGCACATATTGTAATTGTACATAAATCAATATACGTATATATCGAAACAAATCACATCTATACAAAGATCACATCTGTACGCAGATTGCTTCTAGGTACAGGTTACATATACATTGTACATACAGACTACATCTATGTATGTATAGATCACATCTATGTACAAATTGCAAGTATACAAATTGCACAACATCTATTTACAGCTTTCGCCCACATACAGACTATGTAATCTGTATGCAGATTGCATTTGTGTGCATATAAGAGCTATGTAGATATCACAGCTTTAATACAAATCAATTTACAGATTGCATCTATTTGCAGGCTACATTAGTCTAGATACAGGCAAAGATTATATACAGTTGTATACATCAGATTACGACTTCCTTTGAACATCTCTTACATGTCTCTTCAATTCCAAAGGTGACTAGTGACCAGCTCCCATTTCACGAGACCTTAAAAAATGTGTCCAGAAGTCCCCCAGCCCGTGGTATCTACGCTTCTTTTGCTGAACCTCTTAGGGCAGCGTAGGATGATGAGGAGACTGATTAACATGGGTTCATAACATGCTGTTATAGGGCTGTAAAGCTGTAAATGTACACAAACGCTGCTTGGACAAATTACACTGGCCTTCCAATATGTATATGTATACATATATATATATATGTCGAGTTTACAAGCAAGAACTTTCAAGGCGCTAGTCTTGGCTACTGTTGTAATTCTTGATACCTGGTGGATATGGAAAGAAAACTGGATACCTTGGCCATGGTATTTGACCCAATAAAGGGTATTGTACAAGCAGCAGGCCTTTTAAAATCATGAAAACTGCTGAGTGCTTGGTTCATGAAGCTGTTTCACCATTGTCCGTATTTGTCATGGACATTGCCTTCCTCAACCAGTCTTCCTCGTTGAGAAACATCCACTTGAAAGCGCCCAAAGTGATCACGAAACATGGTCACAGGTGGGCAGCTAAACCTCTGCAAACTTAGCTGCATTCAGGAATTGTAATTCAAAGTGGCAAAATTGATCAATATTGTTTTGATTGATGGTTGCGAGCCATTCGAACCATTCCAAAAGTATCACTCATTTGTTGGGATCATCACACCATGACCTCTCGGAAACTATTCTTGGCAAAAAAATGAATCCAACGGAACAAAGCACCATGTTTAAAACCATCAATCCATGGTTTCATGCTCTTGAGAAATCAGAGATGGCTCTGTGTCCTGCCTTTCAGACTTGGGCGGACAGTCAAGAATTGGAAGATTAAAGTGGGACAGTTGAGCCAAGCGCCAGTTTATGATTTGGTTGACAGCTGCAGAATTCAGACAGGTTAAAGATCGCCTGTCGCCTGGGGGAAAAAAACCAGAAGCTTGGCAAGCACATATAGAAATACTGAGCAAAGTGGCATGTTGCTATCGCAACCAATCCAGTCTAATCCCAGCGCCGCAGCATTGAAATACACCCGATGTGGGCCCAACGAACAAATCCAATATTAATCCCGGATTTTTAGCGTGGCATTTAATATCATGGGATATCATGGTATAATCCCAAGCCTACTCCGTTGAGACTGGGTATATCTGGGTACCCAACCACCAGTGGATTCTGGATCAACTGGGCATATCTTTCTCAAAAAACTGGGAGCCCCAGCACAAAAATCGCTGAAATCATATCTCAAATGCTCCATGTAGAGCATATTTTGTATGTTGTAGAGATTACCCCCAATTGTAGGCAACTATGTTTGATGCCACTTTCAACTTTCACCCCCGGGGCCATGGCCTAGCTCTTGACTTTACGGCTGTATGAGACTATGATCCCCAAATTTGAGGCCTTGATATCTTGATATATCTTGGCTTCTCAGCTCGACTGAAAAATTGACCATTTCCAGGAAAGCACAGGAATGATCCACCCATGTTCCGGGCTACATGGGAGCCACTGCGGCTTTGGCTTTCTAGAAGCCTTCAACACGGGCCAGGATGGAATCTCCTAGGGCTGGGTACCACCTGATGATGGCCATGATCCCTGGAGCTTGAAAGATGGACCAAAACTGTAGGTCAGGGGAACCGGATCATGACAAAAAGAAACACAACACACAACAATCATAGTATTCAAATGTATTCAGACGTATTCAGAAGTTATGAGTTCGGACCCCAAAGTGGCAGAAACAGACTCATGCCATCACAAGGAAATGATACACCTTGTAGACCCGGTGCGCGGACTTTGTGCGTCACGGATCGGCGGACGTTTGAACCACAGGAAGGTCTGCATCAGGGACTGAATCTCCAATTGCAAATGCCTGGCACAACGGAGAGATTTACTGTGCTTGAGAAAGGCTGAGAGCCAAGTTCATGATGACACAATTTTCAACCCAGCAACCGGGGAGATGATCTCATGGTGATGCAAACAAATCCCGGAAGATGACACTTTTACCATAACTTAACTGTATTATATATATATGTATTATATATATATATGTATACATATATATATAGCTGTATATCCATGTATCCTTCCACACCGAAAATTCCTCACCAAACCTCTGACCTTCACTCCAGTTGCTTGTATACCTGTTTGGGGGGAATGGGCCATGGGGTTAGCCAAGTGGTTAGCCTGCAGGGATTTCGTGGCCCCACATCTTCAAGTCCTTGAAATCAACGGCCCATGCCGTGTGTAGGCTACCTAAGGTTGAGGTACTGCACAGGGCCAGCTTTAGGGAGATATTGCCTTGTATCATAGTTACATCTTAATATATATATATATATATTATATATATATATATACATATACACATACACAAACACATAGACACATACACATACACATACGGTACGCATATACATACACACATACATATACATTTAATTACATTTACGTGTACATACACGTATACATATTAACACAACAATATATATATAATATATATATATCATATAATGTAAGGATACTACTTCAATATAATTTAATACCAATTTATATCCCATGCATCCGAATCCCAAGCCTGGGCCCTTCCATGTCGTCCACGTCGTCGAATCTCTCTCTTCGCAGATGTTCGAACCTCAGCTGGTGACGTGGTGGATCTGGAGACGTCACCCTGGGCTGTCGGCGAACTTGTGTCCTAAAGCAGCTCACAGGTAGATAACTAAGAGATACTAAGAGATAGCAGTTGAGTTATAGTTGAGTTATGTGCATTTATGAGATGTCTAATTCAAAAATCAATGTGATTCGAACCTTGATGCCAAATTTGGTTGAAACAAAAATTATCTAACGCATCCAAACTCTGTCTGAGGTTTGGCTCCAATATGGAACCAATCATCCATGATTCCGTGAGCAGGAGACCAAAAAAACCTATGTTTATGTCAATCTATGCATTTTTTCAATAATCTAGGGTTCGCTCTAAAAACGCAAGGGATAATAGCAGTTCAATGATCTATTCAAGAAGTGGAAAACCTTCTTTTCACATTGTTTCATCATTTCCGCGCGTAGCCACTTTTTTAGCAGTCCAGAAACTCAGGCCTTCGAAAAGATCCTCCATGAATAAATCCCAAACTTCAGTAAATCAACAGCATGTCCTAGACTTGACCCAGGAATAGCACAAACAATGATAGAAAAGATACGTATGTTTAATACATGTGTAATATATATATATATATATATGAATTCATTATATAATATTATATATACATATTAGGATACATCCCGAACCGTCTCAGGGTTCCACAGGCCCCTTAACAAGGGTTCATGATGGCAAGCAAGGGGTGATACTTCCCAGCCAAAATGGAGCTCTTGCAGCTCTTGGTTTCGCCAGATTCCAGGATAAGAAATGCCCCTTCGCCCAAGACACAGCTGTTCAAAGTCCTGTGGATGCCGCTGCATCGCCAGCAGAAAACGTCGCAGGGAGATGCGATGCAGCAACTCATCTCCTAAGGATCGGTGGCAGAATTTCCCAATGTCTTCAATTTCGGTCCACTTCGAGTGATGAGTAGTGAGTATAGTCATTTTGATGCATTTTGCAAATTGTAGTGACATGTATCATGGAACCCTGCAGGTAGTGGGTCTTGAAGGGAATCACATATATATATATATTGTAATATTATATAGTGAAGTCATGTTTGAGCACTACTCATCTTGTTTCCCCTACAATTTTGGAGCTTACTATCGGTCTATGCACCGCAAGCCAGCTGTTTTTGCGTGCTTTCAAGTTGCTCTACAAAATCATCCCAGTTCTTGGGCTGCTATTTTGGCAAGATCTGCGCGATAAAGATGGGCGATCAATGCAACTGTCTCTCTATAAAACTGCACCCTCCAGCAAGTCAATTTGGACACCAGCTATGATAATCTCCAAATATGTTCAATGTCGCTGTTTTCATACTCATCACATCATCATCATCATCATCATCATCCAAACCATTCCAAACTCGTTTGATGCAACACAGTGGTTTCACATTATTTTTTGTTTGGGTATATTTTGACATATTTTGACTATATTATACATATATTAATATAGACATACATACAATGTAGGACTATGAGTCAAAACTCTGGTACCTGTACATGGTAAACGGATCCCGCCTTTCAAAAAAACTGCATCTTCGATTCTGATCCAACGCCCCGACAGCCCATATAGGTCCATGTAGTGTTGTTCTAATAGATGTGCTGATGTGCGTGTAATCTTTCGGAACTGGATGGAACTGGCCCTGATAATCAGTTGATGCCCAAGTGGCTAGAGGCCCTCAGGGGCCCCTTGGCGCCAGCCGCAGAGAGAGTGGACATCTTAAAGAATCGAAGAGTTTGAGAAGCCAAACGGCTGTGGGAGGCTGATTGATTGGAGGTTTCAATCCTCTATAATGTATCAATACATATATATATAGAGATACACGCAATAACAAAAACAATGAATCATTTGTTTGAACATACACTCCAGTAATCAAACAATGGCAAATCCCGTATAAATGGAGGTTTTACTGGAAAAATCATTGTAATCATTGAACTAAATGGTGGATTTGCCACCAACCATCCACCAACCCTTCGCCAGAAACTTCGCCGGGGACCACGTTTTTGCCGCCTGGGACTTCCACATGTTGATCTGCCAAACGGATGAATTCGGCGTTGGCCTCAGGTATCAGTTGTAGAGAGTATCCAAAAAACATCTTTGGAACATTGGAATGATACTAATCTAACTAATCTATATTCCAATATTATCCATATTCATATCATTTTATATCATTCTATATCGTTCCTAAATCATTCTACATCATTCTATATCATTCTAGGACGGAACATTAGTGATGTTCATGATTATCCACAATTAATCCAGCACCAACCCGTGTCATTTCGGGATTTTTTGCTACTCTCTAGTCAGATAACATTGTTATGGAAACCACGACCCATTAATAGATCATAAATCCATGTTCAGCACAGTAGCTTTCTCGGGTTAAAAAAACATGTGTTGGTCTTATATACCATCAACATCCATCAACAATCCCCATGATATCCCCATCATATTCCGATTTCACCGTGACCCCGTGAGGTCCCAACGTCCAAATCTTCCTTGGTCGCCATTGCGACGAACTCTAAGATGTTGCGCTCGCCCAAGTTAGCCTGATGGGGCCCAGGATTGTAGCTCTGAGGAATTCATCACCCAATACATGGCGAGTTTAGGCTATTCTTCAAAAGAACAATGACCGTTCCCTGATGTTTCACCATGAAAATTTGGGCCAAAACACGATGTTCAGACAAACTCAATAATATGGGGATGATTTCGGACCAGAAATGGGGGGAGTGAACCGAACTTCACCACATTTCCAATACTTAAACTAGTCATAACTTGGAAGGAAAGTGGGGTTAGAGGCTACCCCATTTCCGGATTCCACCAGGGTCACCAGTTGCCAAGGCAGGGCCTCCATGTGAGCCCATTGTCTCATGGACATCATGACCTTTGCCGCGGCCATGCCATTGCTGGCCACCAAGATCCGCTTGAGCGCCTGCGCGTTCAGAAAGGCGCTAGAGGACCATCGGATGGTGTCCAAACGAGAAAATGGGTGTGAAATAAGTGTCTGTTATGATCATAAACATATAATAGAATAATAGCTAATATTAATGATAATAGCAATAATGATAATAATAATAATGACTAATAATACTGAATAATAATAATAATAATGAATAATAATAATAATGAATAAATGAATAATAACAATACTTAATAATAAAAGTAATAAAATTAGTAATAATAATAACATTATATAATTGAAAATAATAAGAATAATTAAATACATATAGCACATAATGTGATGGACATATAATGAAGTAAAACCAACATAGAAATGGGAACACAAACTAATTCCAATTGCAATTGGGTGAACATCTACGATGTGGTTGATTTGATTGGTTTAAACTGAACCCCATTTCCAGACAAGGAAACAAGCAAGCCGGAAACATCATCCCAAGGCGGTCATTTTCAGAGCAAAAGCCTTGAAACCATCAAGCAGTTGGTGCTGATTGTCATTTTATTGCTGATTCATTCATTGTCAGGTTCATGTTGCTGAAACTGAATCAACCGTCGCCATCATCATCATCATCATCGTCATCATCATCATCATCATCCTCGTCAATAATTAGTCATAAGTCATCCATCATCCATCATCCATCATCAACCATCCATCATCTATCACCCATCATCAATCACCAATCATCAATCACCATCCACCATGCACCAGCCACCACCATCACCATCACCATCATCGTCGTCATCATTGTTATCATTGTGGTTGGCTGTCGTGGTGATTGCAAGAGGATTCCAACCACAACAACCATGGTGTAAGAAGTGCATGAGCACATGTCAGCACCTAGAATCAGTATATTTGCTATTACGTACATGGCAATAATGAATACATATCAAGGTCGTGTCTGGCCAAGAAATATCCCACTCAACAAGCATGAAGTGTGCCAATTTGCTTGGTAGCCCACTTCGCGGCCTTTTGGCCGCCACAAGCCTTCAAGTAGCTTTCCAGCGGATCCTGTTGACACGGGCTGAGAATTCCCAGTGGCACCGTTGATGCATACAGTACCACAGTTGCAAAAATACGCAACAATCTTCTCTGCTCAAAATCCTCAATCCTTTCATCACACATAGTCGATTTCAGTTCAAACACCTTTGGGCTTCTTTCTGGGGCTCAATAAATGGGGTTCCATAAGGTGTTTCGGCTAGCGGCTAAATCAATGTTAATTAAATAATGCCCCATATCTTTGCCGAGTATGATTGAAAAACACACCATATTTTGTCACAGTAATCCAGTGGCGTCTTGGATCTCAAAGACGCAGGGGCCTTGTCACCAGTTGCGGCTCTTCCTCGTAAGTAAAGTTGCTGGATACATCTGGGTACTCTGGGGCCAAAAATAAATATGTAGCTGGCAAAAGAATACAAACATTTGTTTTATAATGTTTGATAGCTGATTCTTATTAAACAACCAAAGTTTACCCAGAAAATATTGATATGGGGATTGTCAGACCCTGTGAGACTTTGTGATACGTCTAGGCGGATGATCCAGCTATGCCATTTATCTCTGTGTTCAGAGGGTGGGAAGACGTTCAGAAAGCACCAGCTTCAATATTCATAATTTTAAGCTATGCACGGACACAATATGGTGGGTTCATGTAAAATAATTATTCAAACATATTCAAACTCACAGGAGTTCCCATGTTTCATGTTAAGTTTAGTAGATCTACTGTCTACGTACTGGTAGTTACCTTCAAGGCTTCAAGCCAAGTCCACCAAATTCGCCATCATCTGAGCAAATGGCCAAACCACGACTGAATGGTCTCATCCCTGCGACCGAGTCATGGCTATGGAAAACCCTCATGTGGAGATGAAATAGCTATTGAACATGTGGATAAATGATGATGAATGTGGAAAGTCCATGGTCAGATTAGATGGCAAAATCTGTCAGAATGATGATAATGACAGAAAAACATACAATTATAATTAAAGCTTCAAATGATCAAATCGTAGGGGGCTGAGAAACCACATCGGCATCTTTTAATCCCCACAACTTGGCTTCAAATCCCGAGGCAGCTATAAATCCTGAGCTCTGACAACCTGGATGTGTTCATTCTCACCGAAACATATCGAAACTATTTGGCTGGTTGGGTATCCAAACATTGGCGGCCCTATTTTGATTCAAACAGGCGGCCCTGTCCTGACGCAGAACACACGGCATATCACCATCTGTGAAATCACATTCCAATATCTTCAAGCCATGCAAATATTAGGTTCCAATAGTGCAACCCGACCAAGACATCATGATCATGGCTCAATGAATTCCTTCACCTGTGGGCACCAATGGTCTTCCCCCCAAAAAAAACTTAGATAGATTCCTCAAATGGTGGATTTACCATGATTTACCATGATTTATCATGATTTATACCATGATTTACCATATGATTTATACCATGATTGATACCATGACTTACTTATTACAATTACTAAAGGGGACAAATCAACAAATCACCTGCCACAAATCGAGGACTAACCCCAACGAGTCCACCACTGTGGCATCCCAACGAGTCGCGCGGTGGGGGGCTGGGCATGACCTGCCACGCCGTGTCGCCCTAAATGGGCCCGAAATGGCCATTTGTTCATGGGGAAAGTGATGATAATCCACTGGAAGTGGGGGCAGTGGGGTGCCCTATTTTAGACACACATATATATATAATATATCTATAATAATATATATATATATCATATTTAATTGGATCTCATCTATGTTGCAAGTTTCCCCAGAAGGATCACAGTGATTGATGTGTTTGCTGGTGTTAATTCTTTAAAACTTCTCCAACTTCTCCAGGCCCTACAGAAACCGAGCCGGAGAGAATCAGAATCTAACGGTGAAAGGCTTGTCATCAGTGATTGCTTGGCAGATAAGTGGCTCCACCTAGTTCCAACAGTGACAAAAGCTCTATGAAACTTTATGAAACCCACTAAAACCATGTATAATATATATATATATATATATCATATATATATCACCCTCAAACCACCAGGGATTTTGCTCATTGCTCCCAGGTTCCAACATGTTCCAACACTGCGCCTTTGGTCCAAAGCGACTCTCAGAGGGTCTCCAATCGAACACTGTTGGGCCGTCGTGTTGGCCAAAGTTGAGCATCTTCAATCTACTTGGTGCTTGCAAGCAACCCTCCCCCCACAAAATCTAACATGGTGAAAAAAAATGATAAAATGTGTCGCTTGAGTGTTCATCCAAAAATTGGGATGGAAAACTGAAACCCAATACGAAAAAAGCTACAGTACGCATTAGTTTTCTTGGACTTTGAAAGTAGCTCCGCTAGTTAAAATCCTTATCCTTCACCTGGTTTTTCCTTCCCAAAAGACCATTGCTAATGCAAAGACTTCCACTTTGGCAACCTCGGTGACCCACAAATCAGATTCAAGAATTGACTATTCAGGCATAAGAGTCATGGCAAATCTTCGATACCCAGCATAGACACTTTTTTGTGATCCTTGTTGCTGGGTTTTTTATTGTCCCGTTTATGGCTAGCCATCAACCGATTGACTTTCCCAACGAAGGTCTTCCTATACCTCGCTGACAACCACCCATCTGCGTTTCAGCGACTGTCCATCGCAACTCTCCCCTTCATTTGAAGGAGCTCTGCTGCCATTCCCACATCCAACGGCTACGGCGTCAATTTTTAGGATCGGCTATGGGGGGACTGTGAAGTCACTGATAATTACTAAATACTGGTAGCGTCACAACACGTCACAACTGACCAACCATATCCAAACATATCCAAACATATTCAAACATTCCCCAAATGTGAAATTACCATGCCATTGTTTTCAGAGTGTGTTCAAACTTAGAAGCTTGAATGAGCATGTTGAGCGCCGTTACTGTGGGTCTCCGCGATATGCACATCCTGGTGAGACTTTGGTTCCATGCAAACTAAATGGCCAGAGCAACGAAAATGGATGGTCCACTTCCTTCTATCATCTTATTTTCAGGCTTACCACTATGGAGTGTGACCACGCTGCGAGGACCGCTGTGATGGGTTTTCAGTATGACACATTCTTAAAACCGCTGTCCTGTAAATCATTAAATGACTAAGTTTGGTGGCTTCGAGATACCCTCAATGTGACACAATGCTCCCCATCTGGTCTCAGCCCAGCCACTCAGCCTCAGTTCGGAAAATGGATCGTTTGGGACTTTCAAAATCGCGGAGTTGGTGGTTTCGACCCCAGGGCATGATTGGGAACCTGATGGGTATACCATGGTATACCACATACAAATGTGGAGAAGCAGTGCCATGTGTGGATGTGGAGGAAACGGGATGCATTCAAAGAGCCAAACGAACAAAGAAATGTCAAACATGAGGGCACTGGAGAAACTGGAGGTATTTGTGCAAGGCATCTGTGTGAATGCGTCAAACTTTAGAATAATATACCACGAAACGCCAGTCCATCTGTGGTCCGATCTGGGGGCAAGTGTGGGGCAAGTTCAAAGTGCGCGTTCTCATTCCCCTTTAATGTGTTATTGACTCTTATTTGATTGTCTGTGAATTAAGTCCCCGTGTCTGACCCATACATGATCCACTATATTGGCATTTCAAATCATGTGGCCCCAACATTGGTGGTTCAAGAGAAAATATTATGGATTTGGCACTTTTTTTGTGGGTTCATGTCATGGGTAACCTATCTTCAAACATACAGTACCCCGAGTCCGAAGTTTTATGCCCTGAGATCTCATGTCTGATGCTTGAAACAGTATCCCCATAATTCCGTTGCTGGTTAAGCTCTTTTTTTGAGTGGAAACAATCCCCGTGTTTCATGCTCAAATCAATCTCTTTCCATGGTCAACCCTCCATGTGTGTAATGGTTTGCTCCGTCTCTTTGTTCTGGCTGTTCTCTCCATTTTCCTTGGCGGCATCCACCCATTTTCACTGGCAAAACCCTTAAAATAACGCATAATTAAACCCACATCCATGTTGGGCAAAGCTTGATGTTTCCCAAACATGAAATGCACATACATATTAAACATATACAGATAAACTAAACATATAGATTCTAGATAAACCAGTTTTTAAATGTTCTCGGATGGTTCGCCTAATTTCCCATCTCTGGGGTTTGCTTTCGGCCATGGCTTTACCAAGCAGCTCAGGGATCCGGTGCTTCTCGAACTTCGCAGCTGCCGCGGCACGGCCTCAGCAGAGTCTTGATATGGCTTTGTAGGCCCCTAATGGTGGGTGATGGTTATTATGTTGTTGATGTAAAACCTAAGAAACAGGAAACTGATGGGTTTTTAGATGATACAAAGTTTTGGGTGGAGAACATGGATTTGTTCGATATCAAAATGGAGAAAACACCAAAATAAAATCTCAAAACTGACAAAAAATTAGAACCAACTCCAATTTTTCTTAATGGTTTTGATCCAACAGTTTCTTTGGGTTTTCTGATCAACACATGTGTTGGGATTTTGTTAGGGTTTCAGATCGTAATGGCGGCAGGCCATTGGTTCTGACATGTCTTGCCATTTCAAGATGGGGATTGAGCTGGAAACTTTGGGGAGTTTTCAACCTGTCATGCATACCTAAACTATAACTACTTTTAACCAAAACCACTGTTGGCTTAAAGGGTTAGAACTATCACAAACATGTACTCATTGATCTTGAAAGTCAACAACATATTGCAGCGCTTGGCACTCTCACTCACTTTAGTCCTGCAGTTGTGATTGCTACAGCCATTTCAAACCATTGTTCACACGACTATCTTGACATTTAGTAACAGCATATTGAGTTGCGGCCCAAAGTCATCCCCCGCCTTAGCATCCTTAGCCACTTCGCGTTTTCCACGGTCTGAGGTGGGCCGCCTGCTTTGAGAGGAAATGAATGTCGGCAAATAAACATACCTATATTAATCCCATATATAATCATATATATATATTTATTTATTTATTTATAATATACATACGTATATAATCGCATATATATATATATCTCAATGGGTTGGTTCAAAACATTTTTTGCAGGAAAACATGACTTTTTTTTTTCCGAAGAAATTAGGGTTTGTGTTACTTAGTTTTGTGAAATGGATTTGACCCAGGCCAAGGAACAAAGTCAGGCAACTATGCCCATACAAATCGGTGTTCAAGTCAGCTGAACATAAGGATGATTCAATATAGTTCAGCCTATGTCTCTAAATTGGGATCCCACATTCTATTTTGTTGGTTTCCTCCTATTTACCCACCAAGAAGTCAATCATGTAGCTGGGCATAACATATTCCCCAATAAATTGCGGCTACACATGAAACCGTTTTCAGCAACAATTCACCAACTCTTCACCGGTCGGATTATCTCTTGGTGGTTTAAGTGGGTCTGTTACACCCCATGTCACCCAATATCATTGTCGTTGTATATTTAAAAAAAAATCAACTATTGTTTGATATGATAGCTGAACCTTTTTTGCAGATATTTGCAGTATTTTGCAATAATGGCATCAACTAACGATTGTTATCATCACCATCATCATCATCATTGAATCATTGAATCATTGAACCATTGAATCATTGAATCATTGAACCATTGAACCATCATCATCATCAGCAGCATCAGCATCAGCATCATCATGATGATTATGATCATCATCATCATCATCATCACCATTGTCAAATTAAGCAATTTAATAAACCGTAATTATATATTAGTATCAGGTGAATACCATTGTCCATTATCATTTCTTATCCTTGGTTATCGGTGCTATTAAAACCACTAATTAATCTGTATAGGTGTTATTAGTACTGTTTGTTTATTATCCATTTAGTACTGTTTGTCTATTATCCACTTAGTTTTTGCTTGTCTATTATCCATTTACAGTATCTATGATATACTGTTGCCACCATTTACTGCTGCGCTTGAAACCAAAATTTCCCCATGCCCGGTTGCTCCCTGCCTGGAAACCAGGGACGGCATGGAAGCGCTTCTCAAACTCGGCAGGGCCTGGAAAGGCACTGCAGCAGGCAGATGCGGTGGTCCAAAAAAAGGGGTTTTGGCGCGAAAATATGGGGATTTAACATGGTTTAACTATGAAAAAGTATCAAAAGTCGTAGTTCACCATGTTTAACCAACCCAAACTGGGATTTTACTGGGGTTTGCCCAGAAGATACAAGGGATGTATAGTTAGTATATACCCATAACTGATGGTTGCTTTTAATGGGGAAAATATGATGGACCAATGGTTTTAGGGAACCAAATTTTCAACATACCCAAATGGATGAAAAGAGTGAAAACAACGATGTTCTTCTGGGACAAATATATACAAGGTCTGATCATCTGATCCTTCCAATTACTAGATAAAATCAACATATATCCAAATTACATTGGTCATCATAGTCACAAGTCAGAATTATTGTAGGCTTGAAATGAAAGGGGATTAACCTCTTCTTTGAATCAAATATATAAATATCCAGTAGGACAAGGACATCTAGGGATGCACATGGCAGGAAAGTCATTGTGGTCTATGAGTCTATATCATGCCTGTGCATCCTTATCTGATCGAACAAGATGGTCCAGCTATGGAAATTTGAAAGAAACCATTGGTCCCCTCGTGTAGTTCCAACAAATAAATCATAGGTGTGGAATTACACGGCCAATTTTGAACGCATTTAGCAGCCCAGAATCCCAGAAGTGGATAGACAGCCTGGTGAGTAAGTGGTGGGTTCACATCGCATCTCGTGAGATCGTGAACCATCAATCCCACTGCTTCAATCAGCAAGTAAATGATGTTCTGAGGGATAATTGCCGATTATGTGTTGGTGAAGCATCCCTATATTTGGCTCCTTGAACATCATGTTCCAACCAGCAATAATCAAAGTAATTGTATCTGAGTTAATTACAATATTACAGTAGTCAGATTCGCTCAATTGCAGCAAATGGTTGAATCCCAAATGCTGTCCCATGTGCTTGGCTAAATATATGTGTATACATGGCGGTTGATCTAAATTCGTTCATCTGCAAACGGCCATTCTTCGCAAATAAAAAATATATTTCGCGAATCTTTCGCGAACTCCATGTTTATCTTTCGCGGAACCCATGTTGAGAACAACTCCTCTTATGAAGATTCATTCATCACCTGCCAAATCACACCAAATTATCACGAACAACTTCTTCATAGCTTTGTAAACATGCAGCTAGCATCACGGAATCCCCTTCTCAGGACAGGTTGTTGCTGATTAGGCATTTTTTTTTGCAAGGCTTACTGGGCCACTTCCTTCAAACTGCACTTTGACTTTCGCGCACTCCTTCGCTGAACTTTCGCGGAACTTTCGCGAAAATGCCCCTATCCGCAGACAGCCATCAGCAGGGGGCGCATCAGAGGAAAAGCAAACATCAGGGGCCTTGGTGTGCAAGCCTCACTTTTGGAAGCTTGGCTGCTGCATTTGGAGCTTGTTTCTTGAGATTCAGAAAGCAATGTTAGGCAGTACCAGCGGCAGGTGCAACGATGTGCTTCAAGACAATGGCATTTGGCTAGCTGTAAATAGCTGTAATATGATTCATAATATCCAACTTTCGCAAAACTTTGGCGAATAAAAAATATCGCAAAAAAAAAAACGCGAGGGTTCCCAGCATAACATGAGCGGTCCTCGCAATTAAAACTCTTTACAAGGACCTTTAGATCGATCACCATATAGTATGCAAATAAAATACATAAACACACCAAGTTCCGAACGAAAAAACACAACATCCCCGTAAGTACCTCTGATGGTTCTCTAAATAATGGACCAGTCCCTATTCATTTACCTCAGCGGCTGGGCCTTAGTCGCGAGCTCCTAGCAGGAACTCTGCATCCCTGAAACCCTTGGATCCCTTGTGTGAAGAGAAAATGCCGCAAAATGTGAAGAAAAACATGTGAGAATATTTGGTGAACCATCAAAATAACTGCTTGCAGGTTTCAACTGGTCCCGGAAATTATATAAACGTATTACAGAGTCATCATGGTGATCATCAGTGATCATCATCCCAAATATGATTGAAACTTAACATAATATAGTTATTGGAACACCAAGCAGAAAAAGGGGGAACAACCCAAACTCATTAGCTTTCTCTGCTTTGTACATTTATGTGGGTCAGCTGCGAAGTCGAATTTTAACCTCGAACAAGACGTCTAATTTACTCCTTCAGTCATCTCCCCATCCTCCCTATATCTCCCCATTTCACTTATCATATCATACCATATCATACCTATGTCCAACAAAAGAAGTGGACAGCTTCGCCCTCTCTCCTCGGCTCCGGGTAGCCGTTTCAATGGCTTTGACAGGAGCTTGAAAGCTTCCTGGAGGTGGCCAATTGGATCCCAGTGGCACAATGAGGTACAAAATATGTACCAGTAGGGATGTAACCAACTGGATGGGGGCTTGAAAATGACCATATATAGTGGATTTTCCGAATAAAAAATGGTGATTTGCCATAGCTATGTTAAGTTACCAGAGGGTAAATAGCAACATGTTTTGCCCAAGAGTTGATTGAGTTGGATAGCACCAGCAAAAAGGGGACTGGGACAAAATTGACGATATCACCATCATGGAAATCACATCACCACAGATTCCAAGATAATTGCTTCCCCCTAATCCCCCACAAACCACAGTTTAGTAGTATAGGGTGATTTACACAATTTTTGGATATTTTTGGGACCACACAAATGGCGCTGTTTTTTTCTTGGGATGGGATTAATTAATGCTTCCATCTTCCCCCAGGTCCTTCACATACATCGGTTGCATGGCCGCAGCTTCCAAGGCCTCTCTGGTCTTCTGCGGCAGCGGTGGCAGCTTCACCCCGGTGGCAGCTGGCGGCGCGGCAACTGCTGGCGGCCGCCGGGGCCCAGCGGGCGCTGCGGGCAGCGCCACCGCAGGCACCACCAGAGGCGCCTCCTTGACGTAGGCTGCCATGGCGGCCAAGTTGCCTGGAGAATTGGACCAACATGAAACCATTGGTTATCCATTGGTTTACTGAAATTTAGAGAAGCTCGACCGAGCTCCACGTTTGGTACATGTCTCAAAGAGATCCATTGCTTGTTACATCCTCATCGTTGCTCTATTTCCACCTTGTATCTGAAGACCCCAACTTATCCACCAAGCTACTCGTCGTGGGTGCGCCATGGCGCTTGGAGCGGCTGGGGGGCCGCCCGTTCCCCGAAGGCGCCGGGTCAAGTGGAGCGGATGCCACCGGGGCAACGGGCTCAGCAACGACACCTGAGCAGTGCCCAGCCATCATTCCCCCAGCTACAGTCGATACCGGTTTGTTGAGGATGGGATTCCCTTCCTCAAGTCACTCAAGTCTCCTTGAACTCTTACGTTGCCGACTCTCACATCCATGAAGAATTCAACACAAAATATAGGCAATATAAACATTTCATCGAACGCCATACTGTAAGCTGCCTTTCAACATGGAAACATCAGTTTCCACCCTGTCTCTTAGCCATGACCTGCCAAGGCACAATATTCCTCCAGAGGGCGGGTCCGAGCTTCAGGCCTGGGGGATCCAGTCTATCTGGTGGCCACTGGTGGCCGGTTTCAGTTTCAGTTACCTCCTCATCAATGGGGATCATGTTGCTAGGATGGATCATACAGGGGCTGTAGTAGATATCTTAAATATATTTAAATATGTCTTAAATAACCAATGGAAAACCAGTCAGGATCTTCCAGGCACACGTTCCCCAACACCGATTCCGAACCTGGGTGGGGACGGTGACGGAGAAGCGCCGACCTGTCGTTTTTTTTGTGGTACCATCGGTTCTGTCGGGGTGTGAATATAAGTCAGGTCAACAAGCGGAGGGGCAGTTTTGGGATCATCTGATCATCTGTTGGGGCAGTCTTTTGCTTCAAGAGTTGATAAACCCCAAAGCCATGAATGTCTCTACTGACCCAAGCCCCTGACGACTTGGTCTATATAAATTGTTGTCATCCATCCCATGTGAAATCCTAATCTTGGGTATAAAATTGTCATTCCCCTAAAACCGAGTCATATACCCGAGTTTTGACTATATAGAGTTGGAATATTTGTTGTAAATGATAAATCGTTACATTCTCCTGAGATATACCCATTTACTATCCCATTCAATCACAATCACATACAATCACCATTCTTAATGGTTAAATCATGCTAAATCATGTTAAATCCACGTTTTCACCATGGCACATCTGCTTCCCCATCTTTCGCCCCTTGGACCGGCCCAGCGACCGCGGCATCGAAGTGCTGCGTGGCTCGCTGGAGACCCGAGAGGAAGTCTTCCAGGGGAGTCCTCGGTCTGCTGTTTCTGTTCAATGGATCTGTGAAAACTGAACGGATTTACCAGAATCTATCTGTGATTCCTCACCTACTTCACTAGAGTCGCTAGAAATTAGAAGAATTGCTGAATTACTGTTGACAAGTCTTGAAACCACTGTTCAACATGATTCGGCAGGATTCAACATTCAGCATCTGGACGCCAGCATGAGCTCCGCACAGCGTTCCGGCCTTCTCTTCTGCGGAAGTTGCTGGCCTAGGATGAAGCCATCGCTGGGCATCATAGTGCAGTTGAGATCAGTTGAGGAGGGGAAACCAACCTGTGGATCCTTTGTTCATTCTGGACACATTCCTAGAACTAAAGTCATTTTTTTTGGAGAACACTTTCATGTCTTTGGGTAAAACCGTGGTTTTGCTCTTGACTCTTCATTATCCCTTGAATCAACACGGTAACACACACCACATATCCACATAGCATTTCAACATTCAGATCCTCTCGCCATTGGGCAACCCAAACGCCTTTTGCTCACCAGGCGCATGTTGCCACCTGCAAAAGGGCACAGAACTTCGAAGTGGCTCCTGCTTTTCGCTCCAAGTACCCCAGGTGTATCATCGTTTCTCCTGTTGGTCCAGGCCTGTTGACCCTTCATTTTAACGGGTCCTATGGATTGAAACCTGACACCATCTCCGCACCTGCCAGGCGCCTCCACCCCCACAGGAGGTTTGGATTGTGCCATCTCCATTCGCCGATCAAGTGCGCTCATGTCCTGGACTGGATATGACTTGGGGTTCCCGGGATCCCTGGGTCTAAAATCAGCGAAAGATCACAGGATTTACCCACAATTTCTTGGGGAAGAACACATGCTTTCCTGGAGATTCTCCCTGAAATCAATACCATACCGATGAAATCTGATGAATATCATCTTCCCCCCAAGGAAATTGGCACCTGTGATGTCACCAGGCTTCGTAGAAAGCCATCCAGTAACGATGCCGGACGAACCTGCAACGAGAATTTGAGGAAGTTCACTTGGCTCCAAATTTGGGTAACCCAATATTGACATGTGTGGGGGGGGGGGGCAAGCCAAGAGACAACCAATCTCAACCTTAAATGATGCGGAAATTCAGCAATTTCACAGGCAAATTGGTAGAGATACCCTCCCGCAGTCCAACCCTGACAGCGAAAAATCCGAACAGTTCTAAGCTGATTCAATGTGATTTTGCCTATGAACCTGTGAAATTCCACTACCAAGTTAGAGTACCGGATACTGATTTATGGTCTAGCCGCTGAAAATCAATTGGGATCATGATCCCAGCTAGGATGAAACGTGATGTTTTTTTGATATGGTGAAATTGTGAAAGAAAAGGGCTGAAGCCAACTGATATCTTCCGAAGGTATCTTCCTGCTTGATGTGAGGATACAGTTCCTGTAAGATGTGAGGCTTTACCAATCCACCTATTTGTTGATACAGGGATTCAATCCTTGATATGGACTTGTCTGAACCTAGCGCACCGCCCATTACAAAGGATTATCATCATTTTTACTGAAATATAATATTATATATATATTATAATATAGTATATTTATAAAGTGCATGTTTTTGGTGGTATCCCACTTTTCGGACAGACTCCAAGGATGATGATGTGGTGTATGACAGTTCCCCATCCGCTGAGCCTCGACCGAAGGAGCTCTGGGCCTCTCTCTTTGGGCGCCTATGGCGGGTGACAAGCCACTCTTGATACTGTAATCCACTCACTATGTGGAACAAGGCTATGACTAGGAAACACCGACCCTAGGCCATGATTACCCACATGCTCTCTTTGGTATGGTTTACATGCGGTTCATCCTGGGGCAATTATTGGTAAATATGCTTCGTATGCTCCGTATATTCTGAATTGAGCAGGAACCAAACCACACCTACATGAGTGCAGTGGTCTGTCTTGTAAACATGGAAAGAATTGTAATTGAGTGATTGATTGCTCGGTTTACCCATTCTTAGACATGAGTCTAAAGTGAACTGCTTCCACTGAATGGCATGTAGATCCTCTAAATCATTCAGCCGGGATTACTTTCTGCAAGAAGCTGAGACAAACTTCCCAAAACCTTGCCAAAAGAAAGTTGGCGTTGGTTTAACACCATTCCTAAGAAATCGCCACGCAAGTCATACAAGTAGACGCACATGCAGAGTTGTCAAAAAAATACGGTACCTCAACCCCCCTGTGTTCATCATGATGTTCTCCATTTACAGGGCTGCTCCCAACACCCCAGATGCAAGGGAAAAATTCGATCAAAAAAATTGTAAAATATGGTAACTCACTAACTTAAGAATGCATCCCAGATCGTAGGGTATTAGTTTGTAGGGGTTTGCGCGTTCATGATTTTCAGGAATGCCTACCTGATCTCAGAAATGCCTAGGTGATTTGAAAATGACATAGGCATTTCTGAAATTTAGGTAGGCTAATCTGAATTTTGGTAGACTAATTTGTTGTCCA
>Ga0126342_10001631_pt1 | contig 32373 bp, 35 predicted proteins | sample Cyp1metagenome_FD_92528 | JGI IMG/M metagenome (GOLD analysis project Ga0126342, IMG submission 92528) | Coral microbial communities from Lord Howe Island, Old Settlement Bay, Australia - Cyphastrea 1 metagenome | ecosystem: Host-associated > Invertebrates > Cnidaria > Coral ...
AATATCGGGCCTTCAAGTCTGGGAAGGGGGATATCAATGGACACAAGACTACGCGGGTCATCTTTATTAAATTATAGCAACATATAGCAACCCAAAAAAAATAAAGAACAGTAAAATCATGTAAAATCATGTAAAATCCCACTAAAATAGTGATTAATTACGGTTCTATCTTTTGGGGGGTTGCTATTAGCTATAATTAAACAATCACATTCTGGGTTGACAAGGTTGAATCATTTCGACCGATATACCAATGTACAGGGATGAGTCAAAACCTACTCCTAACCCCCGAAACAAAGGCTGCGTAGACGTGTGTGAAAACACTGCAAAACAGAACGCCTGTAACAGGCCCTAAACTATATATATATGTATGACTATCTATTTGCTTGTATGTGTAATTATACACATGCCACGCGCACACATGCACAAATACATACACATAAGTACATACTTATACATACATATACATACACACGCACATACATGCATGCATGCATGCAACATCCATCCATCCATCCATCCATCCATCCATCCATCCATCGATACATCGATACATCCATACATCCATACATCCATCCATCCATACATACATAGATAGATAGATAGATAGATGCATACATACATACATACATACATACAGACATACACACATACACACATACACACATACAACACATACATAGACGTACATACACATACATAGACGTACACACACGTACATACACGTACATACACGTACATACACACATACATACACATACATACAGATACATACACATACATACAGATACATAGACAGACATACACGTACATACACACATACATACACATACATGCAGATACATACACATACATACAGATACATACACGTACATACACGTACATACACACATACATACACATACATACAGATACATACACATACATACAGATACATAGACAGACATACACGTACATACACGCATACATACACATACGTGCAGATACATACACATACATACAGATACATACACGTACATACACGTACATACACGTACATACACGTACATAAACGTACATACACATACATACAAGTACATAAACGTACATACACATACATACACACATACATACACATACATACAGATACATACAGATACATACAGATACATACAGATACATACATACACACACACATGCGCACATACATCCATGCATGCATGCATATGCACAATTTTAATTTGGACACACATTTTGAGCGGGCTTAGCAGGACTGAGGAGGTTAAGTGGCCAACGATATTTTGTTATGTTGTGTTTTATTATGTCGTGTTTGATATATATTTTTTCAAACACTGCCTGCAACTGTTTGCCGTGTTTTCATCTCAAGCAGCGCACATTGTATTCTTCCGTCAGGGGTGGGCTGCTCAACCCGCCGGTTCTTGTGATCTCCACAGCTTTGATTAGGAAAAACATTAAAACACGCGTTCCTGGGTAAAACCTCAATTTTGATGGACGCAGTCAGTTGTGGTGAAGTTTCCCAATTGGAACGTCTGGAATTGGTTGCCAGGTGTTGATGAATTTCAATGCCTCCTCGGTGGTCTCAGACAGATGTCGAAGAAGGCACAGTGCAGATGGAAACGCCAATGCATTGACATGCATGTATTAGTTGGGCATAGAATGACATTCATGAGCCTATAGACAGATTATAGACAAATTATCGACAGATTATAGACAGATTATAGACAGGATAGCTACACTCAGATGTCAGAGCATTGTGACACTTTCCATAGAACCCTCTAGAGCTTTGGTTTTCAGATGTGCAGGTTTTCAGAAGAGCAGTGGAAGTGCCTCTTTGGACAGCATCGGATGCCACTTCTCAGGACCTGGTTGCCAAAGGGTGGCTGGAAAATCCACTTTGGTTCGATGATTTCCCCAGCCAGAAACCTTCATTTACTTCGGGAATTTCCCAACCAGCCATGTTTGATTTCCCGATGGTATTTCATCATATTTGATATGAATAATATTGAATAATATGAATACTGTAAATGGACAAACAAGTATCTAAATATATCTAAATAGATAATGAACGCAAATAAAATGCATATACAAATATAAATATAAACATGAATAAAACATATACATATAATTATACACATACACATGCACATCTATTTAAACATGAATAAAACATATACATATAATTATACACATACACATGCACATCTATTTATCTATATGGATATGCCAATGAGGCTTTTCTTCCAACCTGTATGATCGCCCGGCCCAGGACGCCACATCTGATGGTGGCGGCGCAGTACGACTCGTGGCAACTCTCCCATTTGGTCCATGGCTACGATGGCCTCGAAGAAAAGCCTAAACCCTACACTGCAGCAGAGCAGCGCTATGCAGAGGTTGGGAGAGCTGGGAGAATGGCTGGGAGATGGTGAAAGAGTCTTGATATGTCTTGATGAGTCTTGCCACGGGGAGCACTCCAACTTTGACATGGGCGCCCAATCAACTACTTTTTGCAAGTTTTGGGCATTTGTAATTAGTTCTGCAGCCATTTTACTAGGGGAAAGCGAATGAACATGATGATTAACAGTAGATTAGGGTGTCCCCAAAAATATCAGACAAACGGATTTATACTTGGGTCGGTTTGTCTGAAAGTTTTGCAACCCGCAATTTGATGGTTAATCATTTGTTTCTCACTAGAATTGCAGCTTTGAGGTACTCCTCATGTTCAGACAGACCCTTTGAAAAGCAAAGTCAATTGATTATCTTATCTGACCATATCTTCATGTTCCCAAGATTTATATATATATATTATATATATATATTTCTTCAATATTTGCCAGTATTGGTTGGTTTTTGTACCCATAATCCGTGTTCTTTTGTTGGTTCTAAGCATTTTACACCTGGCTATACGGTGGCATCTCCGTCTCCAGCGCAGGAGTTCGCTGCGAAGACGCGCCTAGAGCTGACGCGGCTGAAGACTCTGCAGCTGCCGGGCTCGTCCCTGTACTCCTCGGCATGCTACTTGACTGATGCAATTCGAACGGTGGTTGCATGCGTTACACGGAGGGAAAACCCCATGAAACATAGAGGTTTCATGGTATAGCAGCATGGTATATAACAACCCCAAAACAATGGTTCAAAAGTGGGAAGCCTGGGGGGAAAAAAATATCAACATATCATCTAGAACCTCCTGGAAACACTTTTCCATCTTTTTGGGGGTTTTCAACAGGTTCATATGGTGTTATATGGCTTCAGATATAGCAAGCCAAGCCAGCCAACAAGTTGGCCCGGAAATCATTGGGAACAGCAATGCGGCTATGAGTTTCATGAGTAGAACAAAATGGATTCACATACTCAAGACATGAAACTATCCAGTTAAAAACTGGTATGTGGATGAACTACTAAATGGATAGTTATTTGTGAGTAGAACAAAATCGGATAGTTACAAAATGGATAGTTGATAGTTTTTAACTAAATAACTATCCAATAACTATCCAATGCCGGCACATGAATTTCCAATTGAATTTGTGGATGGGTTTCCCATTGCCACGTGTTTTTTTTTTGGCTCGACGAAAAGTTCTCATCAAAAGGTACCCCAGAAGCCTCAACACTCAGACACGCACAGCTAGACGGATAGATTGACAGACAGGGTCCCGGTCTCGCCACATCAAGCTGGGCCACGACCAAAACGATGTATTCAATCAACTCACCCCTCACAATTATGTCACTCTACATCGAACGCACCGGTTCACAACCAGGTGAAACAAAAAAGCACTAACCAATGGGTTCAACTGGGGCATGTCCTCGTTCATTCGCGAGGCTACGAGCATCACATCTCCGAAAAGCGTTCCTTTTGGAGCAAGAAAGTCAACGGCCTATCGCAGGCCAAAGCCCTAACCCAGCTGGATACGGCCCCAGGTGTCACTATCGCGGGATGCACCAGCTACAACTGTGGCTGTGCCAATGAAACGGAGGAAATCACGGCAGTGCTGGAGAGATTTCTGGTGCTGTAAAAAGAACATGCGGCCGCCCAAAGCTTGGAACTTTGATGGATGGAACGTTGATGAACCATTGTTTTCTTTTGGCACTTGCCATATTTTGACAGTTTTTTGGGCGAACATCTACTGAAGGCAAAATTCCAGAAGTGAGTCATCCAAAGTACGCCTAAACTGGGCTTAAAATGAGCGTTGATCATTGGCGTTGGCCCATTGCAGGACTGGATGGAAGGTTCCTTTTGAGGGGCAGGCCAGGCGCCGAGCGACATAGCTACACCGCGATTTTTGAACATAGCTACTGACGGTTCACCATGGGAATATTTGGAAGTTGGAATGGCAAACCAATCATCTACAAATGGGCAATTTTTCATAGGCATGTTTATTGGCAAAGCTCAGCTGCGAGGTGGACCCTAGCTTGAATGTGAATGTGAGCAGCCCGGTGTGTGAACCTTGGATCAGCCTGAAGCAATGGGGACATCACCAGTGGGATCATCTTGGTCAGGCAGCAGCGGTAGTGGGGCAACATCAAGCGTTTTGTGTGACATGGAACTTGTTAAACTGCTGGATACATATGGAGGTTTCCATAGGGGGAACCCCAATATTTTGGAAGGTCCAAGTTGATGGTGGTTGATGAGTACTGATGCTGATTGCCGATGATTATGCATGATGCTTCATGATGGTCAATAATTGTTACTGACGACTATGACCACACAAACACAATATATATATATATGGACATGCACCATATATCTAATAAGTGATCATCATGAATCAGCATCGATCAGATGATCATCACGATAGTTACATTCAATCTTATTCAATATTATTGGTATTGACCGTCATTGTCAGATTCGGCTGACGACTGCAGGATGTCACCATATGTCACCACTGAGGTCGCCCATGGCAGCGCCTCCACAAGCTGTGGAAGTGGGCTCGGACACGCACATCACGGTGACGCCGCAACGGCGTTGGGGATGAAGATGTCCAGCAAAGAAACATAGCCGCCATTGAACATGGGCCATTTATAGATTGATTTACAAAGATTGTCATTTCCCACGGTTATGTTAGTGTACCAGAGGATAAGGTGAAGCAAAAGTGGTACCCAATGATCTGAAAGATTCAGTTGTGTGAAATGAAATGGGGCTCAAAATTCTTGACAACAAAGATGGCAAGAACCCGTCTCGGCCAGGTGCAGGGCTGTGGGCATCCTGTTGTGGGCAGCATTGTCAACGGGTCCTTCATCCGAAATGGCGAGAATCACGGCAAACCGACGTACAAGAAGACTGAGCAGGTCCGCGGCGAAACTTTTCGGCCGCTTCGATCGTTTTGTGTTGATTTATGATGATTTATGTTGATTTAGATCCCCCAGTTATAGTTGATTATATTACATCCCCACAGGTTTGTGTCACAATTTTGTGCAATTTTCCTCGGTTTCCATGGCAGTTTTTTGCTGGACATTTCGCCATTGCATGGCGCCCTTGCACGCGCCCTTGCAGACCAAAGATGGTGTGGACGTCCTCATCTACTTCTGGAACGATACTGCGAATCCCACCTTCTGCGGATGGTGGTGTGGACCTTGTTTATTATCTTTTTGTGGCCAGGCACAACAAGGGAGCATCTCAAATAGCCCTAATTTACCTTATATTTACCTGGTATTTCTATATATTCATTCAATCAATTGATTGAAGCCAATTTTAAGAGAAGCTGAATCCAAAGCAATTTTCCGTTGAAAACCCCGGCCGCGAGGTTTGGGCCTGAAGTCGGCGCTGAGCAGGTTTGGGCTTTCAACTCCAGCCAGTGCCTCATTTCCTAAGCTTCATTTGGGATGACTTTTGGGAAAACTATGGGGAACCATGAAAAATTCACTGCTGAATAAATAAAATAATGATGTTATATCAAATCTGCAGGAAAGCCGTATTTTTTCATTTTTTTTCTCATCACTTAGGTGTCATACCATCAGTTTTTCCCTTGAACCAAGCCAACAAAAGCTACTGGTGAATGGCATGTCAGGGCAATACCTTGTTAACCTCTGAGGCCGGTTGGCCACAGCGCCCTTGTCTGGATGGAAAGTGCCCTATGACGGCCCAGTGGATCCGGGATTTCACATTGCGGTTGACAGGACAGCGACATCTGACGGATTCAGGGGAAGATGGAGACGGCTTGGGCCCAACATCTTTTAGGTCACAAATTCTGATCGTTCCAAATCGAATTGCTCGCAAATTGAGGTCACGAATTGTGCGAAGAAACTTCGGAAGTGGGCATCATCGTTCATTTTTCATCCCACTTAGTAAGTGAACCCAACAAATTTCTACTTGGTGGGGGTGGTTTCAACCAATCAGTGCAGTTTGGAAGCGTCAAGCGATCAGCTATGCTTGCAGGAAGGCATCTGCCAACGAGAAGCGATTGAAAGCTGAGGTGTCGAGTTGTCTGGGCAGTTTGGTGCATTTTCAATTCTGATATGATTTCATCCGAGACGAGATGAGATAGATACATATGTACACCCGCACACACACATACTACAAATATGGATTATATTTTAGATCTTATAATATATATATATATGTGGACACTGTGTATCAGATATATGTAACATGCACATGCATTTCTCTGTGGATTTTTAAGGGCCCAAGACGCACCTTGCAGAATGTCCAAGAAATGGAAGTGTTTGATCCAGCTGGATGAGATGATTTGCCAAACTCCCCAGGCGGAAGCCAAGCAGCACAAAGAGGCCTGTTTGATCTCACTTGAGAGTTAGATGCATCCTGATCTTTCAAGACCTGAATGTGACATTTTTATACATTTTTCATCAGTTGACACCTGAATGTTGGATAATGTTGGATACATTCAGATAGATTCTGATCATGTTAGACCTTGACGTAACTTTAGTCGTAGTCGTAGTCTTGATTGTTGACAACGTCTTCACCAACTGGTTCGAAGGTTGACCGAGCGATGGGGCAGATTCGCCAAGTACTTGGGAAGCTCAAGAGGCCCATCTGCTTCCAATTTTGATCCAATATCCAGATTCATAGTTTTCCCCAATGAATATGTATATATATATACATACCACACCATACCGTACCATACCATACCATACCATGCCATACAGACATACATTCAACATACAGTTTTACAGACATACAGGTATACAGGCATACAGACATACATGCGTACATGCATACATGCATACATTCATACACATGCATCTATCTGGTGGCTGATGGCCATCATCCCAAGAAAACAATCCGAGAGCCGTCACATGTTGCTCATGTTGCCCAGTGCTGCAGGGCGACTGCGGAGAATCTGGAGCAGCTGGAAGAAGAGTTGAAAGCGGTGATGGAAAAAGAGCTGGCAGCCTGTGGGCCCCACCAAAGCAAGCTGAAGGAGGACCTGGGATGGTGAAGGGATGCTGATGGCTGCACTCCTTGGGCTTGTACTTGGGGTTTTATGGAGTGGAGTGGTGAATTCAGCAACAGCCATGGTGCCAACCGATCATCTCTCCCAGGACTGCGAGAAGGCGGTCGAACAGGCAATGACATGCCAAGTGAAAATGAATCAGTATGCCTTTGATCTTAAACATCTTAAGCTTATTTGCAAAATCCAGCATGGTCTTAGACATGGGCTAGGGAATTATGGAAGATCTAGTCTAGTGAAAATCACTCTTCAGAATTCCAGCTTAGGCTTTCAAACTCGAACATTTGACCATGGGAACTTTCGAGGAGCATTTCTGCTGATTGCATCATGCACCAAATTTTCATAGATGTTCTCCCTCCCCATCATTGGTTGGCGTTATATAGATGTATACACACATACATACATACCATACCATACCATACCATACCATACCATACCATACAGACATACATACAGACAGACAGACGTACATACAAACATACATACATACAAACATACAAACCTACAAACCTATAAACATACATACAAACATACAAACATACACACATACAAACATACAAACATACAAACATACATACAAACATACAAACATACAAACATACATACAAACAGACAAACATACAAACATACAAACAAACATACAAACAAACAAACAAACAAACAAACAAACAAACAAACAAACAAACATACATACATACATACATACATACATACATACATACATACATATCTCCATGATGCAAGTTGCAGCAGTTTGGCTGATGATTCTCCACATATGAATCATTTTGCCATGACTTTTATAGCTGATTTGTCGCTTTTCCCATGGATTTCCCCTAAGGGATCTCCAGCTCGAGGCAAAGACACGGCTGGTCCAGCTTAAGGAAGCTCAGGCAGCAAAAACCATGGGAATAACATGGGATGAAGTACAAACACAGATATATATATATACACATACATATACATGTTTAATATATATAATATATATATAGCTACATATATATATGTATATATACACATGTATGATACACAGGTATATCAACTGAAGAAATGCCATGACACTGATCCCCGGCTTTCGTCCACGTCCCTGGGTGCGCCGTGGATTCCAGCTGTCCCAGCTTTCCGGTGCCGTTTCCAGATCAGTGGGTCCCGTTTCAGCCCGGCGTTGGGCCATGAAGAAACTCTTCACCTTAGGGCCTCAATACCATGGTCACAGCCAGGTGGGAACTGTGGATGAGATGTTTCAGGAAATGATCTGGGGACATATAACTAGCTTATATATATAATACTGTATATATATATATATATATATATATTATATATATAATATATATATTATATATATTATATATATATTATATATATATATGTCACACACACATATATATATACACAGATGTATATCCATGGGCCATGGGGATATGATTAGTTCGTATCACATAGATGTAAGTTATATCTATCACATTCTATCACTAACCTATCACTATGGTTCTTGAGTCTTGCTCACAGTCATATTTTTGCATGGGCCTGCATGGTTTATCACTAAAAACTTTTCAAGCCTTGCAGTGCTTTTTGAGCACCGCCAGGTGCTCTTTGCATGGCAACCCAGTGGCAATTACGTGGCCTCCATTGGTGAAGGCTCCCGAAATCTCTTCTTGTTTGATCGCCGCGGGGTACAGGTGGAAGAGGTGACGTTGAAATCCACGGCCAAAGTGACGCAATTGGAATGGGATAAGGATGGAGAGATCTTAGCCATTTTGCAGCAGAAAGAGGACTGGACCGTTGAATGCTTGATTGGTGGCTTCATATTTGGCCAGAAATATGGGGAAATAGAGGGGTGAGAATCAGCCAAAGATCCGAAGTAGTGAAACCAAATAGTACTCTTCTTCTTTGGATATGGTACGTACAGTATTACAGATAGTTTCAGCATGTATACTTAAACTTCAAACTGGTAAGTTCACATCATATCAGTCATATCCAGGATTTTCGACCGGGCATTTTTGCACCAGGGATTCCGGGGATCTCTCGAGGAGACCGTGATGCTCTGGAGACATGCCGAGAATAAGTTGGACATGTTGGAGATGAGTTCCAAGGATCCGACCTGGCTCAGTTGGTCGAAAAGTGGCCCACAGCTGGTGATTGGAACTGCCCGGGGCAATTTGATCATCTACAACAAGAGGACCATGAAAAAGCAGACCATCATGGGCAAACATTCCAAGAGGGTTTCTGCTGGTGCCTGGCATGCAGCTAACCTCTTCGCGACAGGCTCTGAGGACAAGACCGTGTGCCTAAGTAATGAGGATGGTGATGCACTGGAAGGAACCGACTCAGAACCGCTGAGATTAAAAAACGATCCCAGCATGATGCAGTTTGCCGACATCAAAGGGGATGGCGGTGATGGCACTAGGGAGAAGTTAGTGAGTATTGTGCTGGGAGAGGTGACTTTGTTGCTGTGTAATTTGAAAGAGCCGCAGAAACCCACCGAACTGGCGTTCCAGCCCAAGTATGGCACCATCAAGTCCTATGCCTGGTTTGGAGATGGCTATTTGGTGGTTGGCTTCTCTCAGGGCTACATTGTCATCATCAGCTCGCAGATGAGAGAGATGTCTGAAGAGCTGTCTAGCGTCAAGTACCATCGCAATAGCTTGGACTGCCTTTGCTGTAGCAAGGCTGCTGGCAAGATCGCTTCAGCTGGAGATGATGGTATCAAGATTATCAGCATGAAGGACTGGACAGAGATTCGGAATGAGAAAATCCAGATCCGTCCAGAAGCCAAGGTGACGCAGATGCATTGGTCCGAAGATGGCGAACTTCTGTCCTTCTCCACCGAGGCTGGTTGGGTCTACTGCTTCCTGGCGAAGTTGCAGGTGCTGTCCGCCACCTGCAACACCAGGTTGGCATATCTGACCTCCTTGAGGGAGATGACCATCATCGAGGGCACCAATGAGAGTGAAAACAAGGTGGGGGAAAAACATGGAAAAACCCGAGGATCCCTTGGTCGACTTCAGGAGTCGACCAATATGAATACACATATTTTTTCACATGTGCATATTGGGGCATATTTGTTTGCCAGGTGTAGATTAGATGCATAATGTGGACATCCCGAACTTTGACCTGTGGATAATTTTTACATCATTGTTCCATCATTTTAATTTGTGCATTTCGGGGTTTAGAATGAGTATAGGTGGTAGTTGTATCATGTTGTATCTATCTCTATCTCTATGTCCATCTCTATGTCCTTCTCTATGACTCTATGTCCTTTTCTATCTCCATCTCCATGTCTATCTATCTCCATGTCTTTCTCTATGTCTTTCTCTATGGTCTATCTGTCTATATCTGTCTATATCTGTCTACATCTGTCTATATCTGTCTATATCTGTCTATATCTGTCTATATCTGAGTCTATCTGTCTATATCTGTCTATATCCGTCTATATCTGTCTATATCTGAGTCTATCTGTCTATATCTGTCTATATCTGTCATTATCTGTCTATATCCGTCTATATCTGTCTATATCTGTCTACATCTGTCTATATCTGTCTATATCCGTCTATATCTGTCTATATCTGTCTATATCTGTCTATATCTGTCTATATCTATCTCTATTTCTATCTCTATTTCTACCTATCTATCAATCTATCAATCAATCAATCAATCAATCAGTTTATCTATGATATAAATATTACCCAGCTATCATTTACCGAATTTCTAAGATTTTCGGAAAGCGCCATCCCATCCATCCCCCAGGTCACCATCAGCACCGATTTGGAGCCCGCTTTTGTGGCCCTGGGTCCCTCGCATCTGGCCACTGGGATGAACAACCGGATCTGGTTCTACTCCTGCGCCGACCAGGTCTCGGCCCAGTGCGTCAACGAACAGGAGTACATTGGGAGCGTGGAAAGCGTGAGCTTGAACGGCACACACGCCTGCGTGCCGGAGATTTTTGGGATATGATGAGATGGGGAATATAGAATTTGATGTGAGAGAAATGGGGATGAGGGGGGGTAAGTCGGAAAAGTGAAGTGAGTATGATTCGGTGTGATCTAGGCAACCTCTTCCTAACAAACTTGGGGGTTCTTATTGTTGGGCTTACCACCTAATATCATCTATTTCTCATACTTTTTCATTGCCGCGTTCGCAAGTCCCAGGTGCTGATTGATGGCCGCGTGTACCTGCACCAAATCGAACGGGGGGATGGCAAGACGACCATTTTTCCGCGCAAGGAAGATGACAAGAGCATCACCTGCGCTTCCATTGTGGGCAACTTCCTGATCTATGCCCACTCCAATGGTCGATTGCAGTACTACTCCCTGATTGATGGTCAGGAAGTGAATGAGTACAAACACGCCAATGGCATCCGAAAGTGCTTCCCGAATCATGAGGGAACGCGTGTGGCTCTCATTGATACCTCTGGCACTGCATGGCTCTACAATCCCATCAACGATGACTGCATCCAAATTGCCGATTTCCCGGTCACCGCGGACCGCATCTTATGGGATAGTAGTGACTCCACCATTTTCGTGGCCTGCGACCAGTTCAACCTCCACACCTTCGTGTACAGCCAAGTGGAGGTGGGTGGAAGTGGCGTCCGTTGCCTGGGTGATGTGGAGCTGGGCTTGCAGTGGGAGCTGCGGATCGAGCCATCTCCTAGTCCCTTGCAACACGGTGCCTGGGAGATCAGTTTGTGTCGATGGCCACGAATTTCCACCAGATGTGAACCCTAGACATACAAACATTACAAACGTGTTTGCAGTATATAACGATACATGGATATATATATACATGTATATGTGTATATATGTATATATATATTATAATTATACATATATGTATATGTATATGTATATGTATATGTCTATGTATATGTATACGTATACTAATACTAATATGTTTTATATTGTCATTGTTTTTTTCCATATTTTTTTCAAAATGCATACCAAATGGCAACACACACACACCGAGGTATCATGTCATTGTTTTATATTTTGTAATGCACGCACACAAACGATATGTATACATAGACATATAGACATACATATAGACATATAGGCATATAGACATATAGACATATAGACATATATGCATATACATATACATCATATACGTGCGTGTAAACACCCAGATCTCTTGGCCCTCCATTTTTTCATCTGCCACAATCCCAAGGTCAGATCGCTGTTCTGGTGGTGGATGGCACCGTGACGTGTCAACAGGCCAGCGGCGGCTTGTACCAGCAGAGACTGAAATCACACGACATGAGCAGCAACGCCCATGTGGCGGATGCGGTGGAGCGACAGAAGGGCTGCATGTTACAGGCCTTAGCCTTGAACCGCTTTCCCTTGGCCTTCAAAATTGGCTTGGCCTTGAATGCCACTTGGATGGGGAAATTTATGGGATTTGCTGATGGTGATTTTGGACACCCCAAGTAATCAATAATATTATGAATTCATATCAATCATTGTTTTGTATTGTTTTGTTGGGGACATCTTAACGCAAATTCAAGGCCAGAGAGCTTTGGTTGGCCATGGGTCGCCGAGCTCTGGAATGCTTGGACATTTCTTGGGCTAAGAAGGCCTATCGGCAAGCGCCAGCTGCTGGCATGGTGATGTACCTAGATCGAATTCAGACCGTGGAGGATAAGCTGCTGTTGAGTGGACATGTCAGCGCACTCTTCGGGGACTTTGCCAAGGCGCGGGGGAGATTCACGGGGACAGGGCCTTCTCCAGCTGCTCAAAGCCCGGCAGCTGGGTGGCTAGAACTGTCAATGGGTAAAACCACCAATAAACTATGATCAACCCTCCAATTTGGCATGATTTTTGCAACCAATTTCTACACATTTCTCCAACAATTCTCAGTGGCGCTAATTTGGCTCTACCAACCATTCTCAACCACTTCCTGAGAAGGCTCGTTTTATTTTTTAAAATTGGCTTCACCCCAGCCATTCCCAGCCACTTCCTCAGATACTCATGTAGCCGGATTCCCATAAAATCTGTGAGTTCAGAATCCCTAAGCCAGGTTAAAAAGACCTGGATCAACAACTCCCTCCATCTTTTCCCAAGTTTTTTTTTCAAGGATTTTGTGGTGCCATCAGCGTCAGCCAGGCCAGAGGCTACTTCCTTCAGAGCTGTTCCCCGGAGACGGCTCTGGACATGCACTGCGACTTCCTGCAGTGGGACCAGGCACTTCAGCTGGCCCAGACCTTGGCGCCGCATCGCTTGGGAGATATCTATTTGAAGAGTGCCATGCAATTGGAAGGCGCAGGGAAGACATGGGAAGACATGGGAAGACATGGGAAGACATGGGAAGAGGTATCAGTATCAGTATATGTCCCTTGTTTTTGGTTTATGGTATGAGTGAAAATACTTAGATGATGATTAGATATGATTACAGTAGATGATAGGTAGATAAAGGTTGTTGACTTTTCCAACCTTCAACTAACTATATAGGACATTGGATAATGGTTAGAAAAAACAGTGCATGTCCCAGTTTTTTGGTCTTTGGGGTCACCGCCAGGTAAAAATCAGAATGAACAGGCGCTGTCTCACTATGAGATGGCCATGCGCGACCACGTCCCGGGCACCCGTGGAGAGCATGAAGCCCTCTGTCGGGCGGGCATCGCACGCTGCTCCATTCGGATGGGCGACCTGGCCCGGGGCATGCAGATCGCGCTGGAGTTGAACGATCCGGCGGTGTGCCGGGAATGTGCGCAAGTCCTGGCCAAGATGAAGCAATACGTGGAGGCAGCTGAACCACCAGGGTTAAAGTCATCGGGTTAAAATGATTGAAGTCTCAACTTATGTCTCAACCCGGACAATGCACTTATCAGATTTATCACCGAAGTATGCGGCTTGTGCATAATTGCACGGGATCCCAGTTGGCCGGTTGGGATGATCCCAAATTTTTTCACCCCGGATTTTTCTCCTCTTTGATCCCGAGCCGAGGCGGCGCAGCTCTATGAGGCCGCTGGATCCTATGACCAGGCGGCCTCGTTGTACATCTTGGACACTAACTTCGAGGCCGCGGCGCCGTTGATGGCGAAGATCAGCACCCCCAAGCTGCATCTGCAGTTTGCCAAGGCTAAGGAGTCGCGTGGATCCTACCAGGATGGGGGTTGATGTCCTAAGATCAAGGTGTTCTAAGATTCTAAGTGGAAAGCTGGTGTTTTGAGGAGAAGGTTTAGTTGGAGCTGGAGATATTTAGAATTTTTTAGACACGTACGGTTGCCGTTTCCCAGGATGCATTGGTGGCATATGAACGGGCCCGAGATTTGGACAGCGTGGTCCGGATTTGTTTGGACAACCTGAACCAGCCCCAGAAAGCCTTCCAGCTGGTTCGTGAGACCAAATTGGCCAGCGGGGCGGAGCGTGTGGCGGAGTATTGCTGGAAGAACGGCAACGTGGCGGGTGCCGTGGAATTTTATCTCTTGGCCAAGAATGATGAGGAGGCCTTCCTGCTGGCTGAAAGGCAGGATGAGATGGCCACCTATGAAGCTGGGCTGGGAGACAATGGCACACGAGATCAGTACAAACGCATCGCCAAGTACTATGAGCAGAGAAACATCCTAGCATATGCGGCAAGACACTATGCCAACTGCGAGGAGTATTCGACTGCCCTGAAGTTGTACTTGAAGGTTGGTGAGAAGGAGATCGACCACGCCATTGAGGTGGTGGGGCGGGCAAGGAATGACTCGTTGACTCACACACTCATTGACTACTTGATGGGTGAAACTGACAACGTCCCGAAGGATGCCAACTATGTCTACCGCTTGCACAAAGCCTTGGGCAACTACATGCAGGCGGCGGGCACTGCTCATATCATTGCCAAGCAGGACCAGTGGGGTTGTGACATCGTAGCGCCGACATGCGACATTTAAGGGACGATCTTGAGACAACTTGTGGAATTAAAGATTGAGATAATTTAGACCCCCACTTCCAGGGGAAAATTGCGATCCAAAATCCAAGTTAATAACCATGCCTCTGGATGCTCCAAATCAAAACTTTCGAGCCCTTACTTTCCTCTTACTTTCGCCCTTCCAGGAGCAGGAGATGGGCAACTACAAGCAGGCGCATCAGCTCCTTTTCCGAACCTACCAGGACTTGAAGAGTCAACAGCTGGCTCTGCCACAAGAGCTCTGGAGACGGCTCATGCTGCTGCACTCCTATGTGCCATGGCAATGTACGGCAATGACTGCAGGTCAAAACCAACTAATCATCCACTCTAATCACTCTACTAGGTTCGATGCAGTCGAGTCGCTGCACTTTAATGGGGTTGGTTTGAGTGATTTCCTGTTGTTTAAGAGCAAAGATTTGATGAATTACACGTATGGTCTTCAATCAACCAAGTCTAGAAATCCTTGGGATGGCTATCAGAACCCCACATCTCAGGTGATTGTGAAGCGCTTGGTGAAGGCTGGAGACCACCCCAGCGCCGCCATCATGTTGGTCCGAGTGGCCAAGAACATCCAGCAGTTTCCGGCACACGTGGTCCCCATCCTGACCTCCGTGGTCATCGAATGCCAACGCGCCAAGATGATTGGGGAGTCCTATCAATATGCCTGCACCTTGATGAAGCCCGAGTACCGCAAGGATGCTGGCTGGGGAAAATTGAAGTGACCACGGAGGTCTCACCATTCAGGCGTAGGTCAGAAGTGTACTGGCATGTACTGATGTTTTCATGGGAAATTGACCGACCAAAGGTCAGATCAAAATGGAGTACTTCCCATTTTTGGTCGTTCTACTTCCCATTTTGTGCAAATACTTCCCTTCAATGAAAGACTTCCCAATGGACAGTGAACAACCAATGGAACTAGTCTCCACCAATGGGATGATCCTCAATGTCACTGGCTTTAGCTTCAGCACGTTTCACGTCGGGAGATATATTTGGGATGGATTATATTTGGAATGAAAATCCCCAAAGACCAATCATGACTAACATATCAAACATATCTGAAGTTTCTAGAGATTCATAGATCCCTGGGATTGGTTCAAACCACCATTGAGCTCTACAATCTACAGGACGTCTCGGAGCAGTACCGCAAGAAGATCGAGAACATCGTGCGGAAGCCGCCGCCGGATAGCGATCAACGGGATGTGCTCGAGGCGAATCTGCCGTGCATGTACTGTGGCTTTTCCTTCGTGGAGTCCCAACTGGACTGCCTGAATTGCAACCTGGCTGTTGATTTAGGGATGATTTAGGGCTGATTTTGGCTTGACAACTCTTGACAGGTGGATGGATAATGATGGATAGATGGTCTTTTGCCTTCCAAATGGCAAGATTGGGTAAATGGGGTACATGGGGCACTTTATTGTGACCATTGTCATTATCATTATTACTATTATTCTTACTACGATTATCATTATTAATTCTTATTGTTATTATAATATTGTCATTATTGGGTTTGCCACATTGCCCTTCATACTTTTGCAAGCCCCCAGAGATGATGAACCCCCAAGGTTCATGTCTCACCATGTCTCACCAGCATCCAGGCAAGAATATCTCTCCCTTCTGCATTGCTTCGGGCATGCGCATGTTGAAGGAGGACTGGTCCAACTGTCCGGCCTGCAATTTTCCAGCCAGGCATTCGGTCTTCACAGCCACCCTGCAGCAGAACGACCAGTGCCCAATGTGCGACTCAGTAGTGAAGCCTCAGGAAGTTACTCTGGTTCCAGACCCGGTGAACCAGATCAACTACTACAAGTCCTTGTTCCAAGCAGCCGAAAGTGAGAGTGCCCCAGCACCTCCACCGCCACCACCACCGCCCTAACAAAACGGGCGCCCCTTTATCAAAGGGGCCAGTAGTAGTAAACTCAACGCCAAAGTTGCTGTGAGCTGTCATGCTCAGTGTTTCACTTCTGAATTGGTAGTGCAAGTGTCCAAAAATGTACATCACTATTGCAACAGAATGTCCAATTGCGAAAAAATACGGCCTGCCGTTGGTCGAGTGAAGCCAAGACGGAGACGGGAGATGTTTGCGGGATGTTGTGGGTTCAGTTATATAGTCCATTGGCACCAGTCGGCTACCAGCGCCGCGACAGCAGGCCAAGGCAGAGCCCTTGATGAAGGATACGCTCGCTTTCCAGTTGTCACTTTGGAGGTTTTGCAGTGCCTGTACCCTCTGGTAATTTAACATAACTATGGAAAATCACAATTTTCAATGGGAAAATCCACTATAAATGGCCATTTTCAATAGCTATGTTAAATTTCCAGAGGGTAACTCTTGTGGTGCTAAAGTTTTGTTGCAGGAGCTTGCATCTAAGATTGTGACTGCAGAGGCCGGTCCGGTTCAGTGATTTCAGCATGTTTGAAGCATTTTGAAGCCATCATTGAGGCTGAAATTGCTGTAATAGTCCTCAATTGTAATCATCACCATTGCTGAACATGATAATGTTTTAACCATCATTGTAATTGCTGTAGTCCTCACAAAATTTCAATGTGATCATCCATGACCATCCCACAATTTGCAGGCTGCTATCGCGACGTTGCAGAAGAAGGCCAGCTGCGTTAAAAGGGGCGCCCCGGCGGCTGGTCGTGTCATGGCCTCCAGGTTGAGAAGGGCTCCTTGGAAAAAGCTGAAGTTGCAATCAAGGTGGGATGGGGGCGGCGGGATGGGGAGGTCTCCTGAAAGGCGATCGGGTCCGCCGGGATTGGAGTAACTCTCAAATGAGTGGAAGTGATTTTATAGAAGGGGTCTTTATTTTTTTGTTGTGGATGGGGGGGCTAATATCAATATGATTCACAATATTATATAATATTCATATATGATTCATGTTGGAAAGTTTCCATCCCGACAGCTGCAGAAGCCAGGCTTGCTCCCAATTCATTATCGATGAGGGACAGGTCTTGAGCGTGGGTGAGGTGGGCATCCGAGATCTGATGTCCACCGCAAGGGCCACAGGCTGAAGATGGACACCAGTGAGCTATGATGAGCTATGAATTGCTATGAAGATTTGGATGATATTTGCATACGGTATAATATTATAATATATTATATACCTGTATCACGCAATGAATCAGAATAGGTATTCTCCAAACATATCAGATTGTGGTGTCATTTTGGTGCCCAGATGTTTTGCGCCCATGATGTTTGTTACGTTTCTAGCCAGCACCCGAGCCCTTGACTTTGGCCTCAAGCTTATTTCTGTGCTCACCATGCAAGCGCTGCCATGTCCGCACGCTGCGAAGCGGCTTTGGCAGCCCTCACTTTCCTGGACACGCTGAAGTTCAGCTGCGATGCAGATGCCACACGCAGTTTGCAGAGAAGTGACTGCCCAGACTCTGGCAAAGCAGTGCGTTTATACTGCACCAAGTGTGTTCAGAGTGTGGTCCCTCTGCCCAAGCCCTTGGATTTGGGGCTGCAGGTGTTGATTTTCCGACACCCAAAAGAAGCGGCAGCAAAGTCATCTGCCACGCCCTTGCCATTGCTGTCCAGAGATATTGAGGTTTGCGAATGGCAAAGCGACAATTGCCGTGCCAGTTGTAGTGCATTGGGTCCTGGTACCTGGTTGGTGTTCCCCAGTCAGGAGCCTGCGGGAATGCACAAATGCCTTTCATCAAACTATTATACTCATTGATGGTATTATGATACAATGGTCATTTATATTATCATACCAAATGGATCAAATGGTACTCATTGATAGTCGTGGGCATACACCATTTTGATCCAGGACGCCATCGACGCCTCACTGGTGGATTGGTCCGAAGTGACTCGCCTCGTGCTGGTGGACAGCCGCTGGAAACATGCCAGGGCAGTGGTGGAGGATCCTAAGCTGCAGCTGAAGCAGCTGCCAGCCATGAAGCCGGAAACTCAGGGAATTGGCTGTTCTTTTATATTTTTTGGGGGGGAGGGAGGGGGGTTGGAGTGGAAATGCCAATTCCCTATGTGATGGGAACATGAGTTTTTTTTCCTCCCCCCTCCGCGAAATACACCTTTGTTATGGGAAAAAGGCCATGGCTGAAAGCACAAATTGCAGGAAATTACGCTCATGAGGGATGCAAGCCCCAGATGTAGCAGCGCAAGAATAGATACCGTATGGAACCAGGCACAAGAAAGCAACAATATGAAGCCTAAACTGTCACAGTGAATCTGTAGTTGTTTCAGGTAGGGAACAGGCTGAAATGGATGAATAAACAAACAAATCAATGTGATTTGACCATCAAAAGATTTGGATGAAACAAAGCAACAAGTTCAACTACGTAAGCATAACTGAGGTATAACTAAGCATCAAACAAAAAGCCAGGATGCAAACCAAACAAGGGACAGATACAAATACATCAAATACACATACAACGGAGTGACAACTGATCTTCACAATGGGAAGGTGGGTTTCTTGGAGATTTGTCTACCGTGCCATGGCCATAGTGACCCCCGACAGGTGTGGAAGTGGACTATTCTCAAGTTCTATCAGAGACCAGTCTGGAGTGTCCTACCCCTCTGGCACACATATACTCATGATATCTCATGATCAATCACTTGCAGGTAAATGAACATTAAATGCACATTAAATGCACATTAAATGAACATTAAGTAAACATTCAACGAATCCAACCACTGAGCACATCCAGGCTGGGTCCCAACGACGGGGTCGATGCCCGCAGCTGCTTCTGGCGTTCCGCCACGGAGAAATTGGCCGATGTGCGGGGGTTGCTGTCCACCACGGAGTGTTTGCATAGCCTGTTGCAGCTGCGACAAAGGTCTCAAGGCCTTTTATGGGATGGACCGGGAAAGGATGGGACCGGGAAAAAGATGGCATTTTATGATGACATCCATGGGATGAAATCTAGAAGTTGTGGATGATCCAGGTGGTTTGTCTGATTTTGTTTGGGGGATGTGATTTTCACATATTTTCACTGAATTTGGGGCCGAACGTCACTGAACGTCCATGGCTACCAGCTGTTTTGATGTGGACTACCGGTGCCAGGGTTTGACCCAGAGTCGCCCCGTTCAAGGTTTTGTTCGAAGGTTTTGTTCCATTTTTGGTCCGTTTATATTGTTTTGTCAGCATTTTTGGGTAAGATTGGTAAGGGTTTTCACCATTGAACACCATCAAAAGTGGCTCGAACCGTCCAATTTTGTAGGGCCAACAAAATGTGCCACAGTTAATCTTCGGATGAAGGTGGTGAAGAAGGTCGCCTCGATGATCTCTTGTTCTTTTTCGCCTTGCGCTTGCAGCTGGTGGTGCAAGCCACTTGGCTAATCTGTCAGGAGCGTTTGAATGTGGCTACATGCTCCAGCCCAACAAGGGATCATACCATACCCTGCCACGCCATACCAGTCGTAAAGTGATCTTCAGGATCCCAATTTGAGGATTCCATTCTAAAGTTGGAGATGCAATCATCTCCAATCATTGGCAGAAACCCGCTACAAGCCACCAGAACCAAGATTAGTTCGGGCGATTTTTCCAGCCCGGGCTGAAAACAACTGCCCTGAGGAATACCAAGATGACCCTGATCGCTGCTGCCCTTGGTGCACGGAGAACCAGCGCCGCCGCGCAGTGCATGCGGGCAACGACCGGAAGCTCAAAGAAGAGATGGCCACGGCGGCGGAAAAATGTGTGACGATGATGTAGCATGATGTAGCATGATGTAGCTATACGGCCCCACACGACGCAATAATACAATATAATACATAGCTCCATCCAGTTTTTGGTTCAATTTGATCATTTTTTCATGTTTTTTTTTTTGCCTCCCTTCTCCAGGTGCTTATTTGGTCATATCATATCAACGGGGACACCGGACATCAGAGAATGGGGTGGTGATAAACTGCCTTTGTCGTGCCAGGGCCACGTCGAAAATATGAAGAGGGTCCAAGACTGTCAGAGCCTGAAGTCGGCTGCAAGCTGCGATGGAATTCATCTATATAACAACCTGTCAATATTGTCAAAGCTTGTGCCACGAACGGAAGGCTAAAGATATGGGTTGGTCTGACAATGGGACATACACCATGATATACCCCTCAAATGGCAATGTTAATAACGAACATGATGATCGTCACTGGATTTGGATATATACCTTACTTTCAGACAACCACCCAGATATACATACACACACACATATATATACATACGTGTATATAATGTAATATATGTATGATGGCCCCATCTTCGTTGTCCCATTTTCGTTTTTGGTTCTCCAATTTCTCGCGGTTTTCTGAGGCAAGAAAGCCTTGAGAAAAGCGTATGGCCAACAACGGCATCAGGAGATTTTGGCCAGGATGGCCACCTATGACGCCAACAAGGACAGCCTGTCCCTTAGGTCCCTTGGGTCCCTTGGGCGCAGGAACTGCCAAACACTCCAGGTGGCAGAATTCTCGATACCAAAAAAAACAAACTTAGTAATGGATAGTAATGGCAAACTTAGTAATGGATAGTAATGGCTCAATGGCTGCGGCTCAGCTATTTTGGAAGATGGACCTTCTGTTTGTCCCATGGCCATCCATGGCCCATGTACTTCCCAGGTTGATGATATGACCGTCCCAACTGCAAGGCACATTTTTGGCTCAGGGTCTCGGTGGTGGCTCGGCTCGGGCAGCGCCAATGCCCGAGCTGCTCGGCTGAAACTGGGTTGGAGTTGACCAGTTTCAGGCATTTGGGAGAAGCCATAGATAGCCATTTCAATATATTTATATATATATATATTTTAATTGGGAAAATCATGATCATCTATTGGAATTGGGGGTATTTTCAGACAAGGCCCACATATCAAACATTTTCTTTGCCTTCTGTGAGCGTGTATTGACCACTTTTGGCCTGTAGAGCGTGTAATATCTTGAGCTTCTCATTTTCGGTGGGTTTCAAAAGCTCCAAATTCCCAAATCAATCGAATTCGGAAGGCATTCCCAGAGCGTCTCTGGTGGCTTCCTGCCTTTGTTTATGGGTCAAACTCCTCCACCACCTCTCCAGTCAGCCAAGGACGGTGGGCGAACGCCTCGCAAAGGCGCAGGAGCGATGCATGCAAATCAAGCAGCTCCCGGCATTCAATTCAATGTGTGCATGTCGAAGTTCTGTTGTCAACGACAACCACTGGTAATTTGCAATCATAGCATATCTTACAGTACAGGATTTCCTGAGATTTCCAGAAAAACTGGAACTCTCTGATGTGGTAAACCCAACATAAAACCTACCATTTAGATCTATTTAGGGATGATTTTCACCACCACCTCATTGTAGTAGTGGGGATTGTCTATCATTTGGCTTACCACACTAACATAAACCCAAATAATCCTAAAATAGACAAAGAATTGGATAAATACATAATTACATTTCATAACAGAGAGAGAGAGATAGACAGACAGATGGATGGATGGATATATATATACATATATATATATATCTATAAAATAGAATTATATAGATAGAAATTCGATAGAGATAAGAAGTACACACACATATATTATATATATACATGATTTCTGTTGATTTTTCCCATAATGACTGGCCTTAAGACCACTATAAAATGGTCGCAGGAGAGCGGTGACCCCGAGCAGATCAAGGCGGCCCTGGAAGAAGCGAAGCGCGCAGGAGCGGACGAGGCGCGGCGGAGGGGATGGAAAATGGATGGTGTTTGTATAGTGTTACCCTCTGGTAAACTAACATAGCTATTGAAAATGGCCATTTATAGTGGATTTTCCCATTAAAACTGGTGATTTTCCATAGCTATGTTAAATTACCAGAGGGTAATGTAGTTGTAATGGTCAATATAATCCTGATAGAATGATTTAATTGTATTTTTAATATTTTTTAATTGTCAATAAAATATCAATACTGATTAATATAATGATAATCAATGGTTAATATAACCATAGTGAATCAATGATTATTATTTATGAAGTTGATATGATGATCAGTAGTCATTCAATAGTCAAGTATGATTTATTACGGCCATGGACCATGATTAAGCATTGACTATTCTGGGAATTATCCATTTTATATACGAGTCAACCAATGGTTAATCATTCATGAAGGTATAGCCAGCAATAGTGAGGGTAATGAATGGGTAATTGATGGATCATTGGAATGATGTGGGAAACCCGTGGGCTCCCAATGAAAAACACCGAATGATCCAGGCAACGGCAAGGGTCACTCCACAGGGGTCACCATAAAACCATGGAGAGGCTCATGTTGATGCCGCTTTGGCCGAACTGAAAAGAAAAGAAGATGATCCTGAAGCCATCCTCGAGCTTAGCAACTGGGCCTCAGTTTCGCTGGCGGTTGCTGTTTGGATTATAATCCTCTTAAGGTGAAATCTTAGGATGACTACACTCCCGAGGGGATTTATCCCAGCGGATTTACTGTATGAATGCTTATGGTCCAGTTGCAAATTCAGATGGTCATAGAGGTTGGAAGTACGCTCCTCAGGTCTTGCTTGAGATATTGTTCTGTTGTGCCAAGGGGAACATCTATCAAAAATGGAGAGAATCTACCAGAACCTATAAGAATGCACGTTTTTTTTTTGATCCAAGTTGTCCCCTACATTGAGAGCCCCCTGTTCCATCAAGGCCAAAAGGCGGAAGCCTTCAAAAAAAAGGGCAACGAGAGGCTGAAGGACGACGGCTGGGTCCCCCAAAAAGCAGTATCAAACGATTGCGGCTATCAATGGCACACCCCATATCACCTCATATATCCCCATATTAATAATACATAATAATACTATATATATATATACATAATTTAATCAACTTAGATTTGCCAATGGCAATCTAACTTGGCAATGGAAGTTACACCCTTTGTTCCGGCTTAGGGAGGTCACCTCCATAGCCGCTACGGGATTCACCCCACTGAAAGGACAATACCAAGTCTGCCGCCAGAGAAGCCTTGGAATTCTTCACCAGTGGCTGCTCGGCATGGCATGGCCGGATCTTGTGGGTAGATCATGTTGTAGATCGTCATGCATCACGCAGCAAATCGGCATATGCAAGACAACTGAATGGTATCTCTAGATAACGAACAAATGTTGCTTTTTGGTGCTCTCGGCAGGGCGGAAATGAGGACGCTCCAAGATGATTTGGCCGTCCCAGCATGTTGAAAGCACGTCATTTCGCGCTTGCCTTCTCGGATAAAGGCTCAAAGCAGCCGCAGTTTTGGATTCTTGAAATATTGGCAGGAGATTCAGTAGAAACATTTACGAACAGGGGGATTTTCTGTTGCTGGATTTTATATCCAGAGGGTAGAATCAGGTATGCCAGCAAGACACAGCAAGACGATGCAAGACCAGGGCACTGTATGTGGAGCCTTGAAGGCTCCGACACCCCGGGCCTTATTTGTTCAGACACACAGGCACTAGCGCCATGTCGCCGGGTCGCAATGTCCGACGCGTTCTTGCCGGCATCGAATACATCGACCTTTCAGTATCACTTCCAGCGCTACTTGGGCCAGGAATGGGCCTTCATTCGTCAGGGCCGGCATCGTGAACCGGACGCCTCCGAATGCTTGAGAAAGTTCGATGGGGGTTATCGGCTACACAGTGGCCAGTCGCTGTGGGGTGCCTGGGAACAACAGTTCCAGGACTGCAGCAAACTGCGTGGCAGGTACATCATCTTCTGTCCTGCCCTACGGCAAAGTCGAGCCTGGCGCCTGGACACCTTTGCAGTGAGCAAGGTTGGTGAACTAATGTCACAGGTTTGGGCCAACGAGGTGGAAGATGAAGTGCTGTATAGGCTTGCCAATCAGGTGGGGGCTTTGTTGATCTTTGATTTGGCTTCATGGGTGTATGCCGTATATCTTGGACGACATCTTACGTAGGTCCGAGGTTCAAACATCCATTCTGAAATGGCGGAATGCTTCTTCTTCTCCCTGATCCGAGTCGGATCATAATCGACCAATTCTTTTTGGTTGGCACCATTCCCATCTTCACTCCATATCCTAAAACTGGCTCATGGCTCGTCCTGAGCAGGAGATTCCAGCAGAGCAGTACCAAGGCTCCAGCCATTTGGGCGTGTGCGTCCCAGCTTCATGCCCTCGCAGCATGGAGCGCATGCTCGGCTGGCACGTGGTGCTGAAAAAGCTTGGGTATTTGGGCGGCGCCTATGACATGAGCCGCTCCCCCAGACGTAGCGAGGTCCTGCTGAGGCTGCATGGGGACGGGGATGGAGAGAAACATCTGAAGGCAGGGAGGGAGCTGCAAGCATCTTTAGCCATAGCCTCTATGGGGCCGCTGCCATCCTGGTACTTGCAGCCCTTTGAGTGGCAGGCCCGACCTTCGAGGGTGGGATTCTCAGTGGTAGGGGCGAGCCGCTATTTCTTTGAGACTCGATGGGGCGTTTTCTTGAACCGGATCCAGATTATACCCAGGAAGAGGGTGGCCTTTTGTCCCATTCCTAAAGCAGGCCTCTCACAGTGGTACCTTCTCCTGAATCGTGTGGGCCATTTAAATGTTTCCTACTCTGACTTTCTGGATGGAGCTTCCCGCTTTGACAGCCGTGTTTCTGGATGGTTTGCATCCCATGACTACTGGAGGGATCCACGATGGAAATTCGCGGTCTTTGTGCGAGATCCGCTGGAACGATTTGTGTCTGCCTTCCTGGATAAGTGCCTGAAACTTGGAGTTTCTGAAGAATCAGATGATTTTCTTTTTCCCATCACCCAATCCATTTGAATCCACAAGGAATCTACTTACATTTCATCAATGATTTTTAATGGCCCCTGCAAATCCAAGGAAACCTTCCTCGCACTGTGGAGATGATTTGAGGCTGGGCTGGCGGAACGTGAGTAGTTCGAGCCCCTGGCGCGAGAAGCTCCGGGCCTTTCGGGTCTTCGTTTCTCTGCCAATTTCGACGGCGAAAATGCTGCAAAACGACCATTGGATCCCCCAGAGTGTGTATCTGTTGCATGGCTGTCAGTTCACCTGGCAACGCCTGGATTTTGTTGGTTTGATGACCTCAGACAAGTGGCAGATGAATCTGCAGGTCCGGGCGATGTTGCAGAAGCTGGGTCTATCCTTAGACCTGGCGTGCCAGTTGGCGGATCAGTACTTCCCCATCCAGGGCTTTGCCAGCAAATATATGGAGAGGCATGCAAATATCCACCGCAACCTTGGCGGGAGCAAGGGCAACATCTTTCGCGCCTTCTATGGGGGCAAGGACATGGGCGGCCTCGGGCGTTGTGGACACAGCTGGATTCACCAATAGCTTGATCAAAATTGGGCCCTGTATCCTCGTGAAAATTCGATTTGGAGAGAGATCTTTTTGGGCGCGCATTTTTTGAAACTGAAAACTTGAAAGCAGCCCAACTCAACTATTCGGTGGTTTCATAGATACGACTCGTAGAAATAAGATATATGGTAATCTATAATAGTAGTTCCTTTTTTCCATCCTACGAGGGATTGCAATCCTATATAATCAGACCATAGTTTTTGGAAGGCAGGGGGCTTGAAACCACCAATCAGCCATTTTTGCATTATAACCAATTTGTTGTTGCTTTGTTGCTGGTGGAATTTCTGTGATGCGTTTTTCCAGATTGGTAACTCAACCACTAGAAAGTCAGTGATGGTTTCAGGAAAGTCATTTCCGGGGGAACTTAAGTCAAGGGACACTTTTAAAGTAATATATCAATAGATCGGTGTAGGGAAAATCTTCACTGGAAACCACCCATTTTCCCATTAAATGTATTAAATATGGGGGCGTTCCTGTAAATTCTCCCTTAGATCAATCCATTAAACTAGGGGGTTTTCCAAATCTGGAGCCTTCCTCCTGGAGGAAACGCTTCAGCGAGTGATGCGCTATGTGCGCCAGGACGGTCTAAGTAACCCCCAGTGAGTGAGACAGTTCCCCTTGAGGGGTTGCTATAGTATACATGCTGTACATATAATAGTAAATAAATGTATATGAATAAATAAATTAAATAAATAAATACAAATATATTATATAAATATATATATATATGGAAACATACTGCGCATATTTAACAAATGTGATATGTATACATCCTATAATTATCACTTGATAATCTATTTGTGTATTTGTGCAAGTTTTTTTTACGCATGTACGGGTTGTGGTATTCAAAGCTGTTGGAAACACCCATATGTACATGTGCTCATGTTGGGATGGAACATCACCTGCACCTGCCATCGGATGCAGGACTATATTGCATTTGGACTGCACCTACCCGCATGGACAAGAGGATTGGTGAATTCCACTATTCCTCTTGACTTGTGGCGAAAAAAAAGTTGCAGAAGACGTAGAATGCACATAGGAGGCGATGTATGCGAATCACTGCTTGTTTTCTCTTGGTTTCTATTGTTTTGAGGTATGAAGGTTAATAAACAGGTGTGTGCTGACACATTCTTGGAACACAGATGTGGTGCATTCATACATCTGCATTGTTGTGTGTGACTGGGACCATCCTAGACCCTAGGCCCTAGGCCTTGAGGACAGTTCAGAGAGCCCGTTGGGGTAATCACCATTTTTGCACTCGTCCAAGATACAGCAGCCCTCCCCAAGAACAGGTCAAGGTTTCCCTTCTCAATCTACTGATTTCAGGACAGAGCTGCTGATGATTTCATATAAAGATGTATTATATATAACTTTATCAACACACACACACATATATATAATAGACACAGGTAGGTTTACGGCCTTGGGTTTCCCACATTATAAACATCAGTGCAGCATATACGACCTGCCAAGGCTTGGAAGTGCGGTGTAGCGATCCAGTGCTCAATGCGCAGCTGTACAGCAACCGCGCGCACGTGCGGCTCCTGCTGCGGCAATTCGTTGAAGCTGCAGCTGGGATGAAAGATATGAAAGTCTCCCAGACTTCTGGTTGAAAGGTAGGCTTACATGTTTTCTTTTTTGGGGGTGCCACCACATTTTCACAAATGGGCTAACCGCAGTTGATCGCCAACACTCATGTGAACACTTGGCCCATGTATGAATTACGATGATTTACTTACTTTTGGCACGATTGTCATTATGAATTACTATGAATTACTATGAATTACTATGATTTACTGAATTACTTTTGGCTACTTTTCTTCTTGTTGTCATTGCGTTGAAGCTTCACAGCAGAGTCGCCTCTCAGAGTGCACCAGGTTGCCGCGTTCCCGCACTGAGGTGGACGATTGCCGAAAAGCCATCGAAAGAGATCCCAAAAACATCAAGGCTTCGACCGGAGTCTGCTTGGATTGTTGAAAAAATGGACTTAGAAAAGTAGCAGAATCAACCTCCACATACACAAACAAGTAATTAAATAATTAAATAATTAAATAAATAAATAATTAAATAAATAAATAAATAAATATACATATATATATATATGTACATACATACTGTACTATATAATGAATATCCATTGATTTATTTTATTTTATTTTGGAGGTATTGATCCACAAAATCGGCACCCCAAAAAACCGCAGGCCTACTGGCGCGCTGCCCGGGCCTCCCTTCAGCTGGACCTGTGCCGCAATGGCATCGACTTTTGCGAAGCGGGACTGGAGCAAGCGCCCCTCAGCGAAGAAAGCCATCATGGTTTTCCCATGGTTTTTCTTTGTTTTTTTTTTTGGATCATTTCCAGGGATGTTGAGCTGGTTGGTGCTTTATTTAGCCAACAATCCATAGGGATTTAGAACGGCGATAGTTTTTGGAAGTGACTTGGTAGAAAACAATCGCACTGCTTTGGTATCTATGTGAAAAGATGGATGCTATTGGTTTCACCGAGAAAAAAATAGGGGATATGCGAACAACAGGGAACATGTAGCAAAATGATGCAAAATGTAGCGACTGGCACTGTATAATTTCATTCACAGTCGTTCTTTATCCCCAAAGGTGGGATGATGATCCCCAAACGTGACAGCTTTGGCGCCCATTCCAGGTGGGGATGGTTTACCTGTAAGGCCCGGGGATGCTGACCTGCAGAAGTTGCGCGCCACCTGTGCTGAAAAGCTGCAAGGGCAGCAGCAGAGGCGGCTGGGTATTACCGAGTTGTTGACATCCAAGGGATATTGCCCACTATAACCCATTATTAAATGAGGATATGGGTTGTAGATTAGGGATCCCAACTGGGATGCACATCCAAGTTAAGGACACCCACAGCACCTTGGTAGCACTGACCCAACAATCAGCTCCTGTCCAAGTCTCCCAGGAATTTAAACCAGCGCAGCATAGCCCCTGCGCCCAGCACGTCGCTTTCCAGGCGGAAAGCTCAAGAGAGCGCAGCGCGGGATTTCAATGCAGACGAGGCTATGGCCATCCAGGACAAGGTGGGTCTCTGGGCCTCTGGGGGTGTGGAATCTCTGGAGTTGTATCATCAGAGGTACCAGAGGTACCAGAGAGACACCAGCTACCACTGCAGGTGACGGCACTCAACGAACAACTCTCCAGATTGAAGGCCTCGGGACTTGCAGATGTGGAGCTCCTGCGGTTTCATGCTGGGGTTGTCAAAGGGGTGAGCTAAAGCTCCAGTTGTAGCTTTTACAAGTGGCCATGGCGGCCATGGTTTCCCATGTTTTCGTTTGTGCTGCCAATGTCAAATCATTCTAGTTCTTGTTTCCTCTTCCTCTCCTCCAGCAATATTGTAATCAATATGCCCTGCTGCATGAACATACCCCGCTGCAACATGATGGGCAACATGTGCAGAATTGGTTGACCGGAACATTTTCAGGAAAGCCTCATATTTATTTTACCTTACATGAATCCATGGGACCAGGAAACTCCATGGCATAACCCCTCGAGACGATTTTAAAGCCCCCATTTTTGAACCATTCCCGAAAGATCCCAAAGTAAATCATTCCCCAAAGACATCATCACATAGCCGACATAGCCATAGGCGACTCTAGGGAGCAAGCAGCGGCAGCGCGTCCGTTTGGAACTGATGCAGCAGATGCTTGAAGCAGTGAATGATTTCGGATGGCCTGGGGGTGTTCCATTTTTTTTTTGCTTGGAGATATTTTTGTTTTCTTAGGTATTTTTGAGGCCATGTGATGCCTTATCTCACAGCAATTTACCTACGTTTCAGCTTATCATATATAAATTTTGATTTAAATTACATAAATCAATATATACACAAATTAAATAAATATCACACACACACATGACATGCACACACACACACACGCATAACATCTGCTGGTAACAGCCAGGACATGGAGATGTTCGGCTTTCACGGGGAAGCCATCTGCAAATTTGGGTTTATTTTCCATTGAACCATGTTTGTTTCAGGCAGGATACCCCCCCAACTAATTTGTATATAGGTTGCCCTGTGGACATACCAACATGTCATGTCAAAGGCTCAGCCGCTGTTGTTTTCCTGATATATATATATGTATATATATATACACTGCGCTTTGCACCCTGCTTTTCATCTACTTTTTATACTTTATTCTTGCATCCTCACCATCAAAAGGCTATGAGATGGCATACAATGAGAGGTGGATGATGATTGTCCGTTTGCTCATTTCTCCCACGGCTTTCTGCTGCCATCATTGGGTTTGTCTCTTGCATTTTGGGATCCCCGACTCCGGCAGCTTATCGTCATTTACCTGCAAAAAAATGCCCAAAATTGGATCCCCAAATGGGGCATCTCTAGCATATTCTAACACCCATTTGAGACAACCCCCCTGGTTGCGAAAAACCAACGGCTTCGGCAGCCGAGGACCATCGATTCCACCCCGGAAGATGCCAAGCTCTACAGAGGTGTCGGTCGCTGCTTTTTGCTGGGCGAAAGACAAGTGATGTTGGAACCTCGGCCACGGTTAGATAAGTTCAACATAGTTCAACCAAAGATGTGGGGTCCTGGTGGGGCTCGGAGGTACATTTAGCCAATGCTTTATCATCTTTATCCAGGCTTCGGGTTTATGCAAGTCTACGTGGTCAACTCCACACCCGTTGTCTGTTGCTGCACCACACACCATTCCACACCCGTTGTCTGTTGCTGCACCATGGCTGGTGGCGGGTACATGCGGGTACCGCATTTGCTGCCAGTCGAACCATGCCAAGGATGAGATGAAAAGGACGATGGACAACATCGACGAGGAGTCGATCAAAGATCTCCGACTTGCTGGATCATTTCTGGCGACCGACCCAACAAGCCAGCCGATAATGATGTAACATCATACTTTGGTTACTTTGGTTGGTTGTTTGACATAGGGCCTACTTATTTCTGCATATGTTCCATCCCACAAATGGGACGATGATCCGGATCCCCAATTTCCGCTGTTATACTTTTCAGATGGGTTGACACCACCGGTATTGGTTGGGATTGGGTAAAGCATCACAGCCTTGAGGCAGAATTGGGTTTGGGGATAGAGGGATGTTTATCCAGAAGCCTTCTACCTCCCAAGTGGCTCAGTGTGTCCATGCGTGTCCAAATCCTGTTGCAATCCCCATTGGGTTGGTTTAAATTTTTAAATGGACATTTGAATCATTTGATGGTAAAAACCATGGTTTCCTGATGTTTCCTGTAGATCTTCAAACTGTAGACCAATCTATTGAATCAAAAAATGGAAGTTCAATGAAGTTCAACCAAAGCAGGACCTGCCAAAGATGCAGAAAGGAAGCGAGGAGCTTGAGAAACGAAAAGATGATGCTGAAAAGGTGCACCTGGGATCACCTGGGCCTGTCCAAACGGTGATTCGATGTTTGATCCACAAACTATTCCATCAGCCATCTAATATCTGGTTATATCTGGGTGGTGGTTTCAAACATGTTTTATTTTCCATATTTTTCCATCATATATGGGATAATCATGAGAATCCACCAGGATATTCATCATTCTCATTCATTCTCCTTGTCCGTTGTCGAATGATCAAAGATGCCTCCAGGAGCTCCGGGAAATGATCACGGCGTTCCGACAGCAAGCGGATCATGCGGCCACGGCCGCCTAACATCAGCACCTGGGCGGAAGGGTAGAGACAACTCTCAGTCAAATCTAGTCATAGACCCGGGCAAGCCGGCGGCGGAAGTTTCCCAAACATAAATGACCTATAGTTCAAAGACACCCTGTCCCGACCGTGTCCTTCCCTCGACAACCGTTTGATTTTTTCAGCGAGAGACGAA
>Ga0126342_10001632_pt1 | contig 32368 bp, 26 predicted proteins | sample Cyp1metagenome_FD_92528 | JGI IMG/M metagenome (GOLD analysis project Ga0126342, IMG submission 92528) | Coral microbial communities from Lord Howe Island, Old Settlement Bay, Australia - Cyphastrea 1 metagenome | ecosystem: Host-associated > Invertebrates > Cnidaria > Coral ...
CACGCATGCCATGTATGGCTTAGGCCTGAAACGGCGGCGGTAAGCCAGGAAATGAAATGGAGTGAAAAGTCTGTGCTGTCACATCAGTCCAAATGTCATCCATGATAAGCAATTGCTTCTTCAATTATTGAACATTATCTAGCTCACCTATGCTCACCTTACATCTCTGGCGCTAGTCACTGCTAGTTCTGATGCAATGCCACAAAAACCATTCTTACGACGAGTATGCGATAGAATTGATAACTAATATAACTAAATATAACTAAAAACACCTGCCCGGCTGCAGTGATGCACGCCTCATGGGTTCGATCACTGGCAACTGCACTTTCACCTGCGCTCAAGTCATGTCAAGTCAAAGTCAGACTGCAAGCAGCAAGAAGTTTCACGCTCACTTGATTCAAAAACAAAGGATTGCCTTTGTAGTGGAACACAGCGGCATGAACTCCGTTAAACTTTGTTGATCTTAGATTTGAAATCCACCGGCAAGACATTCAGATTTGCGAGATAAACGTGTTGCACAGTTTGCAGCGCCTGATCCCTGCCGTGTTGGACAGCCAGAATTTTGGATCCGTCCTCGTACCAAACACTCTAAGAAGTGGTGATGCTGCGATGTGAATTCATGGTGGGAAAGAGTGCCAAACACACATCTTTTTCTGGTGTGAATTTGAAACGTATAAAATCTTGATGAGCATACAGCATACTTGAGTCGTTTCAGTTCAAACTTGGCACTTTGTTACACAAGTAGTCTGATTTTGTATGCACAGAACAATGAAGGGCCACATCTGATTACTCGCAGCGAGGACATGATTACTCACAGGTTTGGAAACGGCCGAAAACTCTTTGCCCTCATGTTGTGTCATGGTCACGCAACTCTTGCACAGTACAGGGGATGCTCATCATCCGAACCATGCGAATGCCTTCTTGCACTGTTGCTTTCCTGATCTGCCAAGGATACAGGTTGTCTCTCTCATCAGAACATGGTCAGCCTCTGCCTCTGCCTCAAAAACAATTCATCCAGAGGTGACTGTCTATGGTCATCCCACCATCATTAGGGATTCCTTGGAAAAGCTGTACATATCCCTAGTGGTTTGATGACCATCCCCGGTACATAGTCCAACTGCAGGCGCATCTCCTGGACGTCTCTGATGTCTGGCAGGTGAACGCCCGAGATCTGTGCCATGGAAAAGCTGGCTGGGGATCATTCATTTGAAAACAACCTAGGAAAAAGGAAACCTACCACAAGGACTGACAGCAAGAACAACGAGAGCAACAAGAACACGCTTCAACTTGAGCTATAGATAAACACTCATTCATTTCCAATCTTAGGTACCATGATGTACCATCCAAAAAAAACAACTGGTTGCTGGTTAGTACAAGTACATCCCCATGTGGGGCAAAAGATGAAAGTCCTACAGTACCCATGGGCATCCGCACATTCCAAGGTCCAAAGTCCACCGGCAGGACTGGACCGGCTGAAGGGGCCTCGTGTCACCATCAATGGTAGGGGGTTCTTAAAATGGGGGGATCCCCAAATCACCATGGGGTTTCAATACTAAGTCATGGTCTAATAACTGGATGATTTGGGGGTACCCCCTATGACTTTGGAAACCTCCATCCAGAATCGAAGATCCATGATCATGACATATCATCATGGTGATGATGAAGGAACTTGAATAAGAAATTGAAACTAAAAAATCAAGATGAAGCTTCAAGATGATGCATTTTGTTGGCTTCATGGATGCCATTCTGCCTCTTCCCCAACTAGCAAGTCAGCCCAATAGCAGTCTTCCTTGCCTCGAGCCGCTCCAAGATTGCAGGTTCTTTAGCCAAGAAGTAGTCCTGGTGATGTGGGGAGCCCGTGGACTCAACAGTGGCCGGCCAATTTTTGGGGTATTGAAACACTGAGTGATCAACAACTATTCAGGCCCAAATTGTGTTTGGGGTATTGAAACACTATTTTTGGGGTATTGAAACACTATTTTTGGGGTATTGAAACACGATTTTTGGGGTATTGAAACACTATTTTTGGGGTATTGAAACACTATTTTTTGGTATTCAGAATAGGTAGGGGAATCCAGTCCTCGCTCAGGTCGTGTTGTGGATCCATCCAATCTTTGTCGTGGAACCTATCAGGGCGGATACCGGGTCGGCAGCAGGCAACACTGAGGTCATCAGCATGCTACTGGTACAGCAGAAAGAGACTCTTTGGCTGTGTATCCTGCCAATCTGCCAACTTGAAGAAGGACAACTGCAGTGTGAAATTCATGAATTAATGTGCTGTTACTACAAGTACATTATCTAATTTTAATACAAATCAACAATGAAATCATTTTCCTAGCATTCAGGTGTTGTCTCATTGTTTTCAGGTGTTATGCCTGCAGCAGGGCAACTGCACCCAATCATGTTTTGGATTTTGCACTCCTACTGTTTGAAAGGTTAAACTTTTAAACACAGGTGAACTATGTAAAATGAAAATGTTCAATCAAATAGATGCCACGGATATGTTGGCACTGTGTGTCTTTGCAACAATTGGGATAATTGTGTTTGTTTGCTATTGGTACTGCCAGCCTCAAACCGCAAAACTTGCAAATCATGATGCTTATCACGCAACATAAACCGATAGAAAGATCAGCATTGTTTGGTCATGAAAACCATGTCAGTTGATCTTTCTATCGGCTTATGTTGCGTGATAAGCGTCATGATTTGCAAGTTTTGTGGTTTGAGGCTGGCAATACCAATTGCAAACAAGCCAACACCATCCAAGTATTCGAATCGTAGCGCAAACACACAGTACCAATGCAATATAACCTAAAAAGCATCAATTTGATTGATAATTACATTTACATTGTGCAACTTTGTTCAGCCTTTCAAACAGTAGAATGCAAAATCCAGAACACGACTGTGTTGCAAAAATCAAAAATGCATGCAGTTGCTTTGCTGCTGAGTCAAACCAAACTTAGCACCTGAATGTAATGAGACAACACCTGAATGCTAGGAGAATGACTTAATGATTAAACATATAATATACGTATAGAATTGGTCATTGGTCACCTGCATTTCAACAACTGCAAACTGCTACCGTTGGTGAATGTTGGTGGCATTGGCCGCCTTTGTTTTCTCCAGCTCATAGTGCTGCTCACTCCCAATGGTTTGTGCTCAAACCACAGGTTCACCACCAACGACAGCCTGCGTCACTGCAGCAAGTATCTCATATGCCAACCATGGCCAACCAATATGGATTTGTTAATCATCATTTTCCCTGCTAAAATTAAAGGACCGGAAAACCCCACATGTCAATTTCTTCCAAGACTTGCAAACAGGCGGTGGAAGCGGGACAGGAAAGGCAGGAAACACAAAGGAGATGGTGCAAAATCGATTGTTTTGAAGAGTTGTATGTGAAAGAGTTGTTGGTGGTTGTATGTGCGTGAAAGAGTTGTTGGTGGAGAATTTGTATGTGCAAGATCTGGTGTGGAGCTGTTGGTGGAAGAGTTGCGTGTGAAAGATTTGGCGTGTGAAAGAGGTGCATGTGGAAGAGTTGCCTGGGGAAGAGGTGCATGTGCAAGAGTTGTCTGTGAAAGCGTTGGGGGTGACAGAGATGTGTGTGTGTGTGAAAGAGCATGGTATGTGAAGTGAAAGAGCTAGGTGTGAAAGATGGGAGGTGAAAAGAACTGTCTGTGAAGAGTTGCACGTGAGAGTTGCCTGGGAAAGATGTAGAAAAGTTGTATTGTGAAAGCGAGGTGTGTGAGAGTCTCGGATGTGGAAGAGTTGCGTGTGAAAGAGTTGTGTGTGAAGGACCAAGAGTTGTATGTGACAAGAGTTTTGGATGCGAAAGAGTTGTGCCAAAACGGGTCGTGCCAACACCATGGACTCGGTTGTGGGCAAAGGCGGCAAAGGCATGTTTTGGCACCATGAGCAAATGTCACCGGACAGACCATGCAGACCGTCATGGAAACGGACCGTCTGCAACAAGTGCCACATCTGCCACACAAAAGTGACGTCGATGTCATCAAGTGCCACACCTGCCACGCAAAACACCACCGTCCCAGCAACCAAGCCCGCCACCAGAGCCAGCCCGGTGCCCACGCCTGCCACACAAAAGCACCTTCCATCTCAGAAAGTACCATGCCTTGTCATCAAGTGCTGCCACGCAAAAGTGACGTGCCGCAAGTGCCACGCTTGCCACACAAAAGCACTGTCCATGTCAGAAAGTGCCACACCTGCCACACAAAAGTGACGTCGATGTCACCAAGTGCCATTGAATATTTTTTTTTGTGTGTGTGTGAAAGAGTTGTGTGTGACTAAGTTGTGCGACAAAGTTGTGTGTGTGAAAGAGGGCCGGGCTGGGCGGACGGCGGACGGACGGCGGACGAAGCAGTTGGTCGGCGGACGGGAGTGCACAACAGAAAAACAAGAACCTCACACAAAGATGTGGGGAAAAAATGTTGAAAATAGATGAAAACAGGCATTTGAATGCATTTGATGGCATTTGGGAGCAAACCCCATTTTCGGACACACACACACACCAATCTGTGCGCGAATAAACGCACATGAACTTCTCAACACAGCTCAAGCTAGACCAACAAAACACACACCCTGTCTGCTGCCTCTCCGCTTTAGGGGCAAACCGTGCTGGACAGCCATGAAGAAGACTACCATCGAAGGCTACCTTGCACCGAGGACGCAGTAGGACGCATTGCCTTCCTTTTAAAACAGTGGTACAAAGCCGACTGGTCAGAGATGGATGATGATTCACATGGCGATTCGTGGCTTTGTGTTGGGTACAATAGGGTACAAGTAGAAATGTTAAGTTGCTGAAGACATCATAATACATCAACCCTTCAAGATTGTTTTGCTCAATCCGGTCCATTTCTTTCAATTGGATGGCACTAAAGATGGCACTAAGAGGTGCATCGTTTTTCACCACGCGGCCATGGCGCATGGCGACCGCACATGGGCTGCACAGCATATGCAGTGACCTCCGTCAGTTCCGATGATTCAACTAGTCATCTCCTAAGCCTCTGCCAAGATGAAAAGTACAAGTGACAGTCATCCTCCGTTGTTCTTGGAAGACAAACAAAAACAACCACTGGCAGTCATGCTTTCCTGGTCAAAAGTCCTCAAAAGTCCTCAAGATCTGCAGCACCCAGCAGCCTCATCATCTACTGTGAGTGCCAGTGGACCATTGAGTCGTGGTTCCGACAAGACCTCACCGTGGCAGCCATCGAATCGAAGAAAATTTGCTCGACATCACGCGATCAGCTGAGGCGACTTCCACCAGGGGCGCCCCTTGACCTGGGAGAAGCACATTCCTTGTTGAGTACTTATGGAAATAGTATGGAAATAGCTGGAAATGCACAAAAATGCCACTACAATTATCAAAACAAAAAAACATCGATGATAGATGGATGTGTTTACCCCCAACAGAAAAGAACACCATCACAGATTTTGACGCACCAATCAATCCAAAGGTTTCTGCAGATTCAACTCATTCAATATAGTGTAAGCGGATGATCAGCCAGCCGCAATGACTTCTCAATCGCAAGCAAACGACCAACTGCGAACAAGTGACTGCTGAAGTAGGTCACAGTTCCCACACAGGGCATGACCGTCAAATCTGCTTGATCTAGAAGATCTTCATCCTTAGCACTTGATGCTTCTGCTGCGCCATTCATCATGTGAGGATGATCTAAGAAAACGCATCCGGCAAGGACAAACCAGAATTGCAGCACCAACATGGAGTCACTTCGTCATATCTTCCAGCTGTTTTGATGGCTTCAAAGGCAAGAAGGGTTTGGCCTTCATTGAATTGTCCCGTCATTTCAAACAAAGTGATGCTCTTGCTCTTCTTTGCAACAGTTCTGCCTTGTCGAAGTGCCAGTCCATCCCACGTTCTGACGCAGCTTGTTCAGGGCCCCTGAGAAAGAGCACGCAAACAGGAACAACCGCTCCAATTTCAAAGAGGTATGCCCGTGTCTTACCACAACTTTATGCGAAGATATGCGAAGCAACATGTATCTTTGAACAGCCTCTATCATCGCTGCTTAAGCTCTGTGTGCATCATAAAGTCAGAACTGTCTGCACCACCAATGCCCCCAGCAAATCATTTCTCTTCCCAGATGTAAAATGGTCACTTTGAACCACCTGCGCTGGACCCAAAATTCAGCTCCGGCGTTGGGGAACTTTGTAACAGCATCGGAGATGGATAGCCTGCACCACAGCAAACTAGCAAAGCATTGCAAAGCATCTGGCAGGAACACCGCTTGAAAACCAGCCTGGAAGTATGGAACCAAAAGACTTGAAGGGCAAAGCGATCCAAAACTGTCCTGGCCTCGGTGCACTTCATATGATACAATACATATCATCTTACATCATCTTACATCTTACATCTACAAAGTGACTCTCTCACATTTGCACCGCAAGACAACAAAGATCTCTCAGGGTCTCGCGTGGAAAAACCGAGCAAGTATCACTGAAGACTCAAGACGATCCGTCCAGAGACAAAGAAACAAGTTAAACGTACAGTGGAGGCATTGGATGCCAGTGGGATAGTAGCATCAGTAGGCCCTTTGGATTCCCTGCTTGCTCTCTTGCTCCAACCCAGAAGGACCTTATAGCTGCGATGGACCCTGCTGGACCATTTGAGGGGACCCGGGGATACTCAGGAAAGTGGTGATGAATCACTATTCGAAATGGTACCCCGCTATTGATAAACCAAGGTGCATAATATGAATCTTGGATCGACATTACACCAAACGATGCCTCAAATTGGAGTGAACGCCGCATGGGATTTCAAAGGTCTGTTCCCCACCGTTGTGATGCGTGGGCTTTACTCCGGTGCTCAAGGAGCTGAGTTCAGCAGTCAAAATTGTCAAGGTGATTTATGTGATTTTGTTGCTCATGCCCATTCTGCACATTTGTTTCAAGAAACAAGGGAATATACTGTAATATCTGGTCCTAATATGTCCTTTTCTCTTGTTTTGCGATCATTTAACATTTGTGCTTTGCGCAACCTCGAGAAGAGTAAGCCTCCAGAACCAAGTCTTGGTTCGCTTGCTTCAGAAGCACTGAACAATATTGAACAATCATGGGGCCATCGGTCCTAGCGGTTCTAGGCTCTCACACGGATTCTGACTGAATCCAAATACAGATCGGCAGGCTCGCGTCAGCAGCTGGGTCTTCTGACGAGAGGATGCACTGGGGGAATGAACCAGGGATCAGCATGTTAGTGGTACTCTGGATGGGAGGATGATGAGAGGATGATGAGAACGTAAAACGCCAGCAACTCACAAAAGAAGCAAGTTTGGCCCCAAGCCTGTGGGCAATTTGACCATCTTTGTCAAAGTTAAACGGCTATGGCAGCTACAGCGTGAGGTATTTCTTTTAGAAGCGGAACTCGGGAATTACTCCTTTGGGCAGCCAGTGCCTTTCAATGACCTCTCTGCATCTTCTACATGTTTTCTACGTAGTTTCTATTGGTTGCAAGTACAAGTACATGAACATTCCTTTTCTCTCAAACTGGGAGGCCTGGACAAGGAAATCCCCTCCCGGGCACGTTGCCTGGTTCGTTGGCAACACGGCCTGATCGGTGATCCAAGGTCTTGCAGCTTTTGATGTAAAGTTTGCGGCAGTATATTATATATGTATATATGTATATATATATACACACATAGTGTAGTATCCCATCGACATACGCTATCTATCACTATCTATACTGTCATGATGGGTCCAATTGTGAGTGCAGTTTTTGCCACTTTGGGTCCATCATTGTCAATCTCGGTCAAACTTGGAGGCCAGCAAGAACCATCCCTCGTGGGTTTGGGGGTTTGGGCCTTTTCTCGTTCAAGAGATGCCCAAATTGCCGGGCCTCCCATGCTGCCAGTGCAGGCAGACCAGCACGTCGGTACAGTGCCATGGCATGGGTGGTGCTTGGCCAGACATCGTTCCTGATCCATACCAAGAAAGTGCTCAATAAACTTTGGCTCAAAGAGAGCCAAATAGAGCCTATATTAATTATCATGATTTTCAGTTCCTGCCCATGTTCTGCCAATGTTTTCTTCAGTTGATATCAGTTTGGACTGTGGCCAGTCTTGAGCCCGGGCTGGAGGTCTGCTTCCAACGCAGGGTGCCACATGCCAAGCCTCGTCATTGAAATAGAACTCTGTCTTGGTTGGTTGGACGCAACTCTTGTGGAATCTTGCAACTCTTGTGGAATCTTCAAGTTTATCAATGACCATAAACTGCTATTGCGGGTTGGATTCTCTGTTTGAAGTGTGTCAAACGCTTCTCGCCAAACTCACCAAACACCAGGTTTTGATTCCACTTCACCGCGTTAACACCTGGACCTGGATTAACATTCCGCTCTGCAAATGGGCATCTCATTTGAGATTCCCGCAGCAAAGAGGTCTGGAGCAAAGAATCTGAAGGGCATGCTGTTTGTTTTTTTTTTTGCAACCGGTCCATACCAAAAAACACGTGGACAGTCTTTGTCTGGCTTCCTTATCAGTTTCACAATATAAAGGCAACTTCTTGGAAGTTCCTGCACCTCAAAGAAAAAATCACCGAGCATTCACCCTGTGCCCCTGGCATTAACGCTGCACTCCACCTTTGGGAGTGTGCCCTGCTGGCGCCGAGTAGTCCTGCTCGATGGCCATGCGACCAGGATGTGGTTTCCTCCAATTTGTTCATGGGGATTGATAGTTTAATTAGTCTCTATATATAATATAATATGATATCATATGATATAATATAACATAATATAATATACTATGATATAATATGATATAATATGATAATATAATGTAACATAATATAATATAATACAATGTAATATAATAATGTATATATGATATAGTGTATGTGTATATATATATGATAAAATAATATATAATATAATTAATACCTATATGATATACAGAAATTATATAGATATGTAATATATAACTATGGGTCAAGACCCTGGTACCCTGGTGAAGGTAAACATCTCCAGGATATAGAAGATAGATGAAGATAGCTTGTAAGTGGATCTTCATGGATCTTCATGGATCTTCATCCCTCGCAAAGATTGTCCATGGTCCTACCATGTTCTAGATGATATGGAACGATGATATGGAAAGGATCAAGTCCTAGATCCATCGTCGTATCCGGTCTTTTCTCAGCCTTGCCTCAATCAAACTTCAAGATGATTCGCCCAATTCGACCAGGCTTGACTTGTGTCCTCAGCAGGACAATGCCGAACACATCGCTGATAAATCAATACGTCCAGATGGGCCGTTTTGTATCACTGCTGTGCGCAAACAGCATGCATGGTGGGGTCGAGTTTCAACCTGTCTCGAGACGTTTCGGAAGTGCTTTGAAGTTGAACACCTACAGTAGTCTATCAATACTTTGTAAACAATTCTGCTCCCCAGGAAAGGCCCTCTGCTGTATTTGACAAATTGTAACCCCGGTCATCAAGTTAGGAAAGGGATTGTATAAATCCAAACGGAGCAGTTGCCAATGTCTTGACCCTTCTCCATCTTGGCTTCCCAAGGCTACGGCTACCACAATGGGACTGTTCAAGGTACCAAGTGATTCGCCAACTGATTTCCAATTATATGGATATGCTGTGATTTGCCGGAACCCCGAACAAGAAGAAAGACATTGTTGTTCCTTGATGGTAGTAGATAATCCCTACATATCCCTACATAACCAAAGTTTCTTTGTGGAAAACTATCATTGATTTCTAGTTGCTGGGGTTCCACCGTGCCACATTTTCTCCAAGTCACTGGAAACGGGTCCAAGTTGGTTGGTCCTTCATACACTCCGCGGCTTCGGACCAACTGGCCACGTGCCAAGCCTTTGGTCGATACCTAGCAGGTAAGGACCCATCAAAGCAGCGGCTTGGTCGAACCTAGTTCAGGTCTGTCAGCCGGTAGCTTGGATATATCCACTGAATGGAGTGTTTCACCATATGTATTGCTGTAATAATACAATATCATATAATTAAATATAATTAAGATCATACGGTATATTTCTATATGTTGTATCTTGTAGTTGCTAAACATGTTAAACTCCAAAACCGTCTCCTCTCCACTCTGAAAAGATTGAAAGATTAGATTTTTTTATTACGTCTCATTCCAAATTGAAACCACTGGGTGAGGAAATCCTTCACAGGCATGACTACCACGTTGGATCATCGGCAAAATTCACGACCACTCCCCAACGGCACCTTGCGTCACCGATCCAAGCAAAAGCTGCCTCTAGCAGTGCCAGATGATGCCAGATGTTACAGACTTGTTACAGCAACCCCCAAAGTTCGTAGACACCGTAAGCCGTAGACACCCTTTAATGGCGGAAACCTGCTCATGATTGGCTCATAACATATCGCAACCATGGTTGGTTGCTAGACTTTGGATGGCTAACCAAGTACGGACATGCCAAGGGCTTGAGGGTCCTAGAACTGGTCAAGAGAAACCATTTGCAAACCATTCCATTCTACAGGAAGCATGGTTCACTTCGCTACCAAAGTCCGCAGGAAAACCTAAAAAAGAAAGCAAAGAACTGCCAGAATGAGTACAGCTCAGCGCCAAACCTCGACTCGTTGAACCACATCTCTGGTTTTCATGAAGGATTCCACATTCTCCCGCATCACCTTGCAGGGCGGCAGCATGCGGCAGCCCACATTCTCCCAATATCTGCATCCCACATCCCACCATGTCCCACCTGCAGTCGGAGTCTCTGCACCGCTTGAGGAAACAAGTCGCCTTGCTCGTCACCACCAAACCTGCCACATGCACTGCTTCGTATCCTACTGGCTTCAAGGATGACATAATCACACGTGGCAACTTAAAATCATATCTCAATGGGGTTTTAGTGGATAAACATGGATAAATCATCTACAGAATCTACATGGTACATTTTCTGTTGCCATGTTTGATTTTCTCGGCCAGAGAGCGAAAGTTGCTGCTGCCTAACAATGATGGCGCGAACTCGAAGCAAATGTTGAGCCGCCAAAGTCAACCTTGGCGACTCAGAGCAGACGATGAATATGCCGGTTTTCTGAATTGAAAAAACAATAAACAATATGTACACACTGCACACACTTACATAAACTTACATATATCATATATCATATTCGGAAATATTCCGATTATGAACATTTGACAAACAATAAATTCCAAGGCATCCGAAAGCAATCTTTTTAATCATTTAGCATCTTTCCAAAAAAAAAAACAAGGCAGACGCGGCAGACCTCTGCCCCCATCTGGGCTGTGGCACACTTCACCACCTATGCCGTCCAGCATGCCATCGGCACCTCCGACGACGTCATCATCGTCATCCTGCGCCAATGTGGCGGACAGTCCACCATGATATGCCCATAATCATACCAAATCATACCAATAAAACTTGCAGGGCAATGGTATGATGTATCATGTGTATGTACATGTATATATATATTATATCAGTATATCGCGAGTTTGTGTATACTTGCAAACGGGGCTATCAGTAAGTTTGAGAGGTCTGTAGTTTGATAGAAGGTCATCAGACTATACACAGCAAACGAAGGTCAGTCATCAATCAGAAGCCAACCTATATAACTCTAGGCTTCTGAAGTTGTCCCCGTAAAGAGACAATGAAACACCTTGAGTTTTCCTTGTTTCTACCCCTGCTCTGGCCACAGTCCAAGCAAACAAGCAGAGACGTACATGCCTCATCTTCACACAATTAAAGAGCAAACATCAAAAAACGTTTCCTGGAAAACTGAAACACCACCTGGGTTGTCCCTAAAATCCATGGTTTATCCTGGCCATGTCAGGCTTGGTTGCCGCACAGGTGATTCACCCTTGCTGCAAACAAAGCATCCTAGCCTCAGGGGTTCAAGTGCAAAGCTAAATGAACCCCATTCTTGACATGGCAAGTGGCATGAGAAAATAGTACCTATCAATCATTACTGTTTGGTGGTTTCAACCCCTCTGAAAAATATTTAAATGTTCCAAACCACCAACCAGATTGTCAATTGCATTCAATTCCGATATCCTGAATACTCTCTGCAACAGGTTCATGGGACGTTTGTCGACCGTCCAGGATCGCGTCGAGATATTGCAAGCGCTTGTGCATGTTCAGTCCTCACGTCATACTCCGACATGGCAAAAGCTTGGCTTGGACATGATTCGTCAATATCAATTGCATAATTCTATGGTTTATGAATGTTATTGAATGTTTATGAGATATATGTTCCATTTTTTAGTAACCATATGAGATATATGTTCCGTTTTTTAGTAACCATATATTGGAACTAAAAGCCCACTTTCATGGCTATTCTTTCTGGGCTTTCCAATGGTTTCTTAAGGCCTCCACTTCACCCAGTCTGGAGCTTCTGTGTCGACCACCTCATGGCTGGGCATATAAAACCAGGTTTTTTCAGGTTTTTTCTCCATTGACATCTATTAACATGTATTAAATATGTAAGTATATGGAAGTATATCTAAGTATTGAAGTATCCAAACTGACTCATACCGACTCATACCCATATTAGTACAACTTTGGTAATTTGTCTGGCCGAGAAGCTGTCATTTGTACTCAATAGTAGAGTATTTCATCAACTATTTGCCGCATGCAAACATAGAAATGCGCTGAAAATTTGAAGGGATGCTTACCTTTGGCTACCAGGGTTCTCTTTGGTGCTGGCTTCTTTTAGCTCTCAATTCCTGGGTTCCAGACTGCCACAGAGCCACAATCTGACAGCTCCTGTTTGACCGTGGTCAGGGAAGATCAAATCTAAACGATCTGTCAATTGCTAAATCCAAACAGGAGTGGCTAAGACCAGCCGAGCGGCACCGTAAAGCTGTCTGATTTTTTACAGTTTGTTTTTTTTTTTTCTCGGGGGTTCCCCCTACAACTTGTATCTAAAATCTAAGAATCTAAGCATCATAATTTCTGCTCATTCATAATCCATGGATTATCATTCACCGAGCAAAGAGAATCTGAGTCAGAAAAGCACAGGCGTGTCAAATGGTTGCTGAAGGTGCAGCAGGTTTGATGTTGCCGTGGTGTCATCTGCACAGCTGCTGAGGTGAAGTTCTTCCCAACCTTAGCGCATGCGACGAGAATACATTGTGAACCTTCAGGTGTCGTTGAATGGAACAAGTGGCAACAGAAAATTAGGCATTCCCTTCCAGACTGGCCATTTGACCAACAATACAGTGATAAATCAACATTAATCAACCATTAGATTTGGGGTCTACCCAATTTTCGAAGAAGCACTAGCCGGATATCGATCCGCCAGCCCTTTTTTTTGTCGACATTTCTCCTCTGTTACTGCAGCAAATGCACATCTAGGATGACTGTCTGTGCAAGGGCGAACTGCGGCTGTCCCCAGGGGCTATGCATGGAATTGGATGGACATGGTTTGAAATGACATGGTATGTACATCTAATATCATCTAATGTACGTCCAAGCGGCAGTGTGGGCGCCCTCTGACTCGGCATCTTGTGTGCCATGGCTGCATCTAGATTTTCATGATTTCTCAAGGTTCTTCTCCGATGCATTGAAATCGATGTGAATTTAGACTCTTCTTTCTACATGGCTATGGCTCAACGATTGAAACACGTGGTGCCAATGGACCTACAAGATTGACTTCAAGATTGGTTGCATTTTGAATTGCACCATCCATTGTGACCGGATTATATCAGTTTTAGATATCTTGAGCCATTGCCACATCTTTCTACTCGAATTTCAACACAATCTCAGAACCGTCCTTCACACCCAGCTCACGAATGGGTGCCTCCGGATTTTGATTCAGGCACTTTCCTTCGCGCAGAATGAGCAGGGGCTTGCACCTCAAGCATTTGTCAATGATTCCAGCCTGGTCTCGATTGCAAATGTCAGCAAACACTTCTGCCAATAACTGGCCTGGCGTGGAGGTCAAGGGGTAATTGGAAAAGAATTTGTATGGATGGCCGCCATTGTAGTCCCACTGAACTGTGAAGTAGGCTGTCTCGGCTGGAGCTGAATCCGTCCTATCTTGCTTCATGTCTTTCATGTTCTTGACGATGTCATCCAACTTGGCGATCGTCTGGCTGGCAGTGATGATGCTTGCGAAGTCAGCCCCCATCTTGTGCATCTCAAGGAAGTGCAGCGCTTTTACCTGGCGGTTGGGTTCCATCTGTTCCAAGCGGTCCATGACTTCCTGGTGATTTGACTTCATCTTGACCTCCAGCAGCTCGATCTTCGCCTGAAGGCCCGTCACTGCCGCTGCGAGCAAATCCATAGAGAGTCCGCCATTTGGAACTGGTGAATCTGTGCCAGCCACAGCCCAGTCATCTGCTTCACCAACTGACATCTTATGAATCTTCTGGGAATCTTCTGGCAGTTTGTAGCTGGCAATAGGAACCTTCTAGAGCCCAAAGCTAAAGGTGCCTTCAATCAGAGACATTTATGGAAAATTGAGACCATCAAAATTCAAAGCGCATTTCTCAACAACTTCCAAGGCGTGCATATGGAAGAACGAAGTTTGCTGTCTTTGACTCAAGAATACATGTTGCAACTATCAGAAACCAAAAACAATGCATCCCATCTGGGCTCCCGGACAATACAATTTGAGAGGAGTTTGAGGCAAATGATCCGCTTGTTGAAAGGCACAAAGACTGATTCGATTTGAATCTATGGACCATGAGTAAGCATCCACTCAGTTGTACATCATCATCATCATCATCATCATCATCATATTATAGATATATCAGCATAGAATACATCAGTATCATGTGATCATTCTGGTAGCCGCTTGGCGTTTCCTTGGCCAACCAGGATGCTCGCTCCGGACCACGGACGAAGGCCACCATCTGGCGCTTGCTTGCGCTGGTGGAGAAGATCACCCCGGGGAACAACCAACAACGAATGGAACCACCAACCAGGTTGCATACTCGTATATATATATATATAAATAAATAACATATACAATAATAGTTACTATACATATATATATAATACTATACATATATATATATATATAATACTATACATATATATATATATATATATATATATAATTATATATATATGTACGTATATAATCGTATTAATACATTATCTCATAAATATTGCACTACATATGTACATATATATATATGGGCCACGGTCAATATTTGGTATATAGCTCCAAGTCATCCATGTTTGAAGAGTGTCAGTGTATTATCGTTTTTCAGGTTTTGGTATATAAGCAAATGTTATCGTTTTTTTGAAGAGTGTCTTATCGTTTTCCAAGCCCCAGCTCAATTTCCAAAAAAAAAAGATGTCTCGAATACTACTCTCCATTAACCTTAATTTTGGCTGTAGCTCATATATATATATATATATATATATGTATATCATATATTACACTGTATATATATGTATATCATATATTACACTGTATATATATGTATATCATATATTACACTGTATATATTATACTCTCTCTATATATATACACACTATATATTATACAGTAAGTGTCAACAGAACATTCGGAGGTGACTTAAAGTATCGCTGTCCCAATCATAATTAGCTGACAAACTGAGATTTCTGGCATTGCTCAAATGACAGGTACAAAGTGCAAGACAGGGCCATCATCCAGCAATCCATGGCTCTCCAACTAAAACCGCATATCAACTTGCAGCAGACTGCTGGAATGCTCAAAACCTTAAAGAATCGCGATACTGGGGCTTTTTAAGCATGCAGCAACAGACATTTCAGAAGTCTACAAGATTCATCAAGATTCTATACATAATTATACATAGTGGTATCACACATGTGGCTCCAGATGGATCCCACTGGGTCTTGCTGACCTTTTCTGTTGAGCCTGTTGGATCCCAGCTGGCCTTATGTCCCATGAGTGCTCCCAGCTGCATGGCTGCCAAGCCCACGGCTCCGCAGGCCCCCGTCCTGGTGAAAATCGTAACAAGGGCGCCCAATGGCATGGCCGTGGCACCAGGAACACCCAACTATAGTTTATGCTTTTACAACATGGTAAACACATGGTAAAAACATGGAAAAACATGGAAAAACATGGAAAAACATGGAAAAACATGGTAAACACAGGGTAAACACAGGGAAAAACATGATAACATTTTAAACTTAAAACCATTTCAAACCATGTCAAATGATCATGTCGTTTCTCAGAGACGTGCATAAATCAAGGTAATGATTCTCACTTTCTGACAAGCCGCATGTGAATGCGGGAATGAGCATCCAGCAATACAACAAGTAAATTTGGTGCGAACAGCAGGGTACCAGGGTGAGCTGACCTATACCAATACTCTGTACATACATTATCTAAATGAAATTTGGCCAACTGCCATCAAGGTCTCATACTGACACGAGTACATCTCATCCCTGTTGAAAGGAACAATAAGATCACACCATGCCACAGGAAACACTTCTTACCTATTCCATTCTTCATGAACTGGATGGGATGTGCGATTTGTTCTACCGACCTTCACTTCACAACGGCAAGGGTGTGCTGGTGCCATCCCTCAACACTTGGTCTCCAAGCACAATGATCTGAGAGCCATGGGCAAAGGGTTTCAGGAAAGCCAGAGCTGCCACCTGACTTGGAAGACCATGAGTTTTCCGGAGTAACTTGGTGAATTTCAATGCTGCATTGCTGGAAACCTGTATTATTTTTCTTCAAACTACTCTCGTGGTTATCAGAATCTGCTGCGTCTCACAGCTCTTTTGCTTCTGGCATCTTCTGGCATATGCTTTGATAGGAAGCCATGTGAAACCTCTAACCACTGCCATCTTGTCCCATCCATCCCCGGCCGTGGAAGTGGTGCAGGCCGCAATCTGATTCAGTCCCACCACGGGAGGCACCTGCAGCCGGCAGAACTGCTGTGGCAGCCCACTTTTTAAATCCCCTTCTGCAGTGTCTCTTGTGGTAAAATCCTTCCTTTCAACCTACATAAATGCCTTTTTGATCAAGTTAAGATGTTTATTCATAAAAATACAAATCCCGAACAAATCCACGGAATTCCAGTAGACATTCATTTTTAACCTCAATGAAAATCCCTGAAAATCCATTGAATCATTTCCATCCACCAAGTGACCGCCAGGATGAGCGCCCGCTCTTCATCCAAGACCAAACGCTTCTGCCAAGCTCCATGGCCTTGGTGAAAATGATGATTGTATGGTGATAGTAATGGTGATAGTAATGGTGATAGTAATGGTGATAGTAATGGTGATAGTAATGGTGATAATAGTATAAAATGGTATTACTGATAGTAATATCACTAGTATAAAATGGTATAATTATAGCATAAATAATATAATTGGTAATTAATATTATGATAGTATTGGTGATTATCCTAGTAATCAATAGTTATTATAATATATTATCATGCCATTAATGATTAAATAATATATTGTATAGTGATTAAAATGGTGATTAACTGAGCAATGATCCATGTGGAATTGATGAACCAGTGGATGGAATGGGAATTATACCCTATTTTCAGACATACTGACATACTTTCAGGCTTCCGACGGTCATCATTGAAGAACTTTCGTAGGAGGAAAGCTATCCTGCTTTCGGTTTCACATGTCTTACCGTCCCAGGAATCCCAGTAGAGAGCCCGCAAAATCACGTGGCAATGAGTTGTGTAATTACAAATCATACCATGGTCTTGTGGCTGCACACCCGACCATCTCAAGAAATCAGAGACCCTGAAGCCACAGAATTTAATCACAATTCCCCACGAAAATGAACCATGCTATACCACGCTTCTGGGCCCACTGCCCATCGAAACGGTCGTTTCACTTCCACCCGTCCTCGCCCCTTCGGGGATAGTATCACTGCAGGACTTCAAGACAACTCCCACCTGAGAAATGATGAGAAGCTGTATTCGAAGATCAAATATCAAAATACCAACCATGTTCAACATGAATACAGCCTGTCTTCAGCCATATTCTGTGCATGATGATGCATTTACTCCCAGCGTTGCGTGTCGCTGGACCTTTTCAGCAATACGATATGGCACCTGGAGCTACTTGGACTTGGCATGACTTGGCCATATCAAACCCGAACTCATCGGCCGTACAACAACCAACTGAGATTCCTACACCCTCCACGCCCATGACATGCGGAGTCTGAAGCGCTTCGAAGGCTCCAGAGCAGTTCTGAGCGACTGGAGATGGGCGAAGGATACTCGAAACCACGGTCGGTGTCAAATGGCCGCATAGTCAGAGGTGGCACAAGTTAGATTAAAAAACATGATAAAATGGTGCTATATGATGTTGGTGGATGTTGTATGTGGTTATCCTGTCTCACTCTTGCTCAAAGATTCTGTGCGATGCCTAATCCAGAAAGTCAGGGCTGTGCGAATCATGCAAATTATGAATGGGTGCGTTCAAAAACTAAGAAATCAAGCCAATGAATTCCTTTCCTGAAAGGTGTTGGACTCTTTGCCGGCCCAACGTGTATTTTGATGTTTCTTGCGTCCTCCCTTTTGGAAACGCCCAGATGACTCCTTGTGTTTGGCTTTTACCAACACAAACAGTCACTAACATACTTTGTGTATGAAATGAGCTCCAACCAGTGGTCCCAAGAAATCCCTAGAACATTGCTATGTGAGAGTTTAAGAAACTTTAGGCAACACAGTCCCGAATCAACTGAGGTTGCGACGAACATCTCTCCATCCAGTGGCTGGACACTGCTATACTCCACTTGGACCTGTAGTGACTTGGAATGACCTGGATATGAACTGGGGCAAAGTTACAAAGGATTGAAAGGGACACGGTTTCTATTCACACTCCCTGTTTATTATGGCAATGTATTCTTCAACAGCAACAGCAGTGTTTACAAATATGATCCATCGTGTGCTTTTCCCATAGTAAGCTCCCACAGTATGGCCTGCGGGAAACAGAGCAGTGGCAACCACTCCCCGCATTTCTTTGAAAATTGACGTTCCATGGCAACATGCTTTCTGTCAATCACCACGAAAATGAGCATGCAATCAACAAAGGACAGTATATTACTCATCTCAATACAATTTTGGGGCTGAAATGGACCTGAAGAGCTTCTTTGCATTTGGTTTGGTCTTTAAGGGCCACGGCAACACCAAGGCAACCAGCTGCTACACAGGCACCAACAATTGGCCAGCTCGAAGTCGCCTGAGGCTCGCAGGATTCCAGCCCATATCAGCACATTATTCCAAGCTTACTTGGATACGTTAGGCGTGTAAAATGATACATTTGTGCACATTAACTATACACAAACATGGAAGAATTATGAAGGATTATATACTGCTTATTCAGGGGCGTACTACGTCAAATGAACAGGACAGCGGATCAGACCAGACATCATCTATTAGGGTAGAATATGTAGAATCCACATGACTCAAGGATGTTTTCCGCAAATGACAAGCACGACAATTCCGCTGCAAGAAGAAGACTTTGAGTTGGAAAGAACTTTCAGGCATTTGAAACAACTTGTCCAAAACGGAGCATCTGAATTTTCAGAGGCTTGCGCAAACATTTGCAGAGACCAAACGCGTTTGGACATGTTTCCGATCGACATAGCGTTCCGAAAATAAAGTGCGAAAGAGGTATTTGTGATAGTGATAGGCTATGATAGGGGACAAAGACACGTTATAAACCATTATAAATCATTACAATACATTATAATTCATTATTATAAATCATTATAATACATTATAAATCATTATAATACATTATAAATCATTATAATACATTATAAATCATAATAATACATTATAAATCAGTATAATACATTAATCATAATACATGATAAATCATTATAATACATTATAAATCATTATAATACATTATAAATCATTATAATACATTGTAAATCATTATAATATATTATAATGCATTGTAAATCATTCTAATAATACATTATAAACATTATAATACATTAGAATACAACATAATACATTATGATACAAATATCAGTCTTCTAATTAGACACCACAGAATGTGCACTGCATGAAATATCTGTGGCTCCAGACTCATCTTGAAACACTTGACGAAGCTCCAGGACCCGTGGGCGGACCAACGTCAGCGCAAGCGATTTGGTGGACATGGCATGCTGTTTTTAGGTGACAAACATCAAACCTGCTGATGATGTGCTTGCAAGAAAACAGCACCACCAACCAAATCCAAAGCATGATACACATCCAATTCTTACTTTAGGATCTTTAAGGATAATACTCCATGGTCTTTTGAAGCAGTCGCAGCCGTTTCAAGCTGCATTTGGATGTTTATCTCATTCTTAGATTTCTTAGTGATTGGAACAAACAAGGCAACCAGGAAAAGCTCATGGAGCAGAATGACTTCCTAGAGTGGGATCATCCTGTGAGTTTCTGCTTGCGGGCTTTGATCTTCTAAGCAGCTTTGACAACAGAAAATCAGTGAGGATCCAACATATCAAAACCAGCAGCATGGTGAAGGCAAAGTAAAACCATACCACCTGACATGAAATCTGCTGGTGGGCTTGGAATGGCTATCTGATAACGGCAATTCTTGTGTTGTCTTCTCGTATTTCTTGGTCTGTTGGAGCAAACATGAGCAAACCTGAGCGGCGGTGCTATAGAATTTCAGAGCATGCTGCATGATCGCAAAGACTTTGGCAATAAGTCTTCGACTTGATTGATGCTTCTTGATTCCGTTCTTTGTGTGCTTCCTTTCATTGTGAATTCTGGTTTGACCTCCTCTCGCATTCCTGGTTGTCTTTGCATCTCTGTTGAAGGTTGATGGTGATACCGTGATACCTTGTACTCGTGACATGGCCATGGCATGCCATGTAGTCTTGCTGCGTCATACCCAGTTGCTGGACGCAAGCCTGTACTTACATCATTTGCAAGAACCTGCGTGATGAAGAAGTGTTCTTTCAACTCATCAAAGCATATCAAAGCGCAACTGTCGGCTGCTGTGGTACTCATGAAATGATGATAATGATGTATACTAAGCTCGACTTTTCAAATACAGTACCACGACGATTAGGGAGAATTCCGGCTTCGATTTGTCAAGCATCAGAACTATCTGCAAAAATCCTTTTTAAATCTGTGGCTTCACACAGGAAATTCAAAGAAAGCATGGTCCTTGAGAACGTAGTGACGTAGTGTGGGACGAGATAAAAGTAGAGCTCTACAACTGGCAGTTGTTCATCTGTTCATTGTAATTATCAACGTCTGTTCGTGTCCCATATCTCACAGTTCTCTAGAGGACTGTACACTGGAAACGGGGCTCAGGACATAAACAATAAAGCCTCAGAAGCATCGATGGCGCATCAAGTGTCAATGGAGGTTTCCACTGGGATCCGTACTGTACAGCGGCGCTATCGAACCCCTTGGTTCCAAATCTCCTGCAGTGCAACTGCTGGTGGACAGAGCTGGAATGCGACGCAATATGCCTGTGACCGTGGCATAGAAAATGATGAACATACAATCAACAAGAGTCAACAAGAGTCAACAAAAGTCAACAAGAGTGAACAAGAGTCAACAAGTTGATAGACTTGCAAATCCTTGTTGCAGTGCTAATGCTACTCATTCCATTATCCGGGTCAGGCAGCAAAGCTGGAACCGGCATTTTTTGGATGATTGAGGTATGGACGTCTTTTGCGTCTGGAGTTCTCAACTCAAAACTATCAAAGGTCTCAATTGCGCTAGAAACCTGGCAGCAAATCAGATCAGATCAGTCCTCACAAAAGACATCTGCTTCTTCTGCGGATATGAATTCAAAGATGTAGTCTTTTTGCTTCATCCCCTTGTTTCATCAAGTTCGACCATGACATACTGGAAAACAAGTTGCATTCGGCATTTTTCAAAAAAGTGGAGGATGTAGAGTCACGGAATCATCCCTTAAATAAAGGCATCTAAAATCCAGCAGATTTTAGCTCCAACATCACATCGGCTGCACATCGGCTGCAAGAGTCTTTCGGCTCCATCAACCAAGGTGGGTTTTTTCATCCGGAAAGTCCCTGTGGGTTTTTGACAGGGTCAGTGGGTCAGTCATACCCCCTAAATCTGATGTTAATCAAAAAAGGCCATTTGGGGGATGTTAAATGATGTATGTCATGTATACATATGTATACATATGTATACCAGTTTCCGACAGACCCACATGGCAGTCGTCCGAGGCACTTTCTTTGCACTGGCTGGCAGCACGGTGAAGGACATCTCTAAGATCACATCACTTTTCAAAAGCACACGATCCTGCTGGCTTAGAGGCGTGAGGAAATATGGTCGGGCCAGCTTTTCATGATTCATGGGGCGGTTTCTCACTGATGAGTTTTTCACTGATGATACTTTTCTATACTTTACAATTTTCAATGAGATTGTTCTTGTATAAGATGAATTTGTCAACAGTTATCTGACTCTAAGCATTTCTGCTGAAATCTCTCTGCAACTTCAGGGAGGCCTTTTTCCAGCCAATTTTCTGCTGACACATTGACTGGCCTCTATGGAAAACAGGGCTCATATTCTGAGCAAGATTGCTGGGATCCCATTTACACTATAAGAATCATTTACACTATGTCGATATGGTCAAAGCATGTCAAAGCAAAGTCAGTTGCATCCCGAAACGATGTGATGTCACAGGTCTCTGCACACTGCAATATCCGCAGTCCATACCATCAGGGATCTGCACAACATATTTCACCTGATGCAGGTGGCAGTCCATCTACAGAAAGAAAAACATCTCCACCAGGTCTGGTTCTCTCTTTGAAGATCAGTTGCAAAACCGGTCATCAGCAGGTACATCCAAAGAGTTTGAGTCAGGTACATCAGTTTCTGCTTGCCCGCTGAACACCGCATTTTCGCAACCTCTCAATAAAGCTCCAGTGGCAAATCTGCTGCCTTGCTGCACAGTATCATCCCGTCCCAGCCGCACCTGTGATGTAGAATTCTTGTCATAGATGAGGAGCTGGCCGCTGCGCAACTCAATGCTTCGACAGTCGTGACGCGTGTTGTTCAACAGGCGATAGACCTGTAGGCTGATTGAATGCTGATGCAAGAGGGGATGGGGGAAAGCTCTGACTGTGACGGTCAGATTCCAGTGAACAAACGGGAACAGCGCCTCGAACTTCATCACAAGACCTAAAGGCTCCGAAACATTCCTGAGCATCTGATCCAGTCCCGTATGGAAATGGTTATATGTCCCAAATGAAAAACTATGATAATTCTAGAATATTCATATATTATTCTAAAGATAAGTTCATAAATCTATTAATTATATATATATACCAAATGGATAAATGACAAGCGGATAAGTGTAACAAAATTTGGAGCAGGGAAACAAGCTCACACTTTCACCAAATCGATCCAAATCGCACATATATTGCAGGATCCCCCGAATATTCGGACCTTTTGGATGGTGTTTATACAGGGGGATGGGATTAAACACAACAAACATCTATACCCACCTTTATAAATCCCTCAAACTACTATAATGCTATATGATATTATATGATATATATATACATAATTATACATATCCGGTGCAATCCTGGTGACACCTCTGACTCTCCGAATGCCAAGCCTGCTGCTTTGGCTTGCGGCTTCATCTATACACTAAACTCACGCTTCATCTATAGACTGCTACATACTGCTACAGTTGCTACAGTGTTTCAATGTGTTTCAGTTCCACCTACATCCCCCAGTTCCACTTACAATAAAGTCATATGATTGGCCAAGGAGATCCAAAAGAACACTACTGACGACTCGTGGACCGAGGATCAGTGTGTTGCTGCAGCAACTGCTACAACTCCGCTCACTGGCGAAGCTTTGGATCGCCGAGACGGTGGTGGCCGTCCGAGTGGAAGTGTCGTCCTGGTAGCAACAGAGGGAGCACTGGTTCAGAGATGTTCAGAGGGTCTGTTTGGAGGATTCAACGGTTTAGGAGTTTAGGGTCCGTGGATCTTTTTGGGATAGGACCTTTCAGACATTTCCAGACATCTTTACACTTTGAAAGCTTGTTTGGACTGCTCAATTGCTTGACGCCAAATCATTTTCGTGGTCAGCCTTGGCTGCATCCAACAGTCCACCTGAGTTCCTCTGAAAAATCTTGCAGTAAAACTCATTCCATCAGAAATCACCTGACTTTTGGGGATGCGGACCCCGGGGCCCGGGGCTCATCATCTCCTGAATGGCCAGTGGAGTTCTTCTCTTCTCCAAAGTTCTTGGTCCCTGGTGAACATCGCTACGCAGTAAACCACCCACTCCCAAAAAAACCGCGGTAAACCCCAAACTCACCCAAACACCGCCTCTAATCCACAGGAGTAGTTCGTTATTGGTTAGATATGGTTATAGGTCATCTTAAATCACCATGTCACGCTTGTAAGCAGCCACCAAAGAATGGCCAGTTCAAACTGGTGAACGTTCACAGTTCACAGATCCTGGACCCGTGGCCTCAATGGCCCGAATCTCATCTACTCCACGTTGGGCCTCCCGAAGGCGCGTCAGACAGTGGCCCAAGTTGTGTTTTCCCACAATGCACAAGAATATATATAATTGACAAGAACCCTAGAAATCACATCAGAAACACTTTAGCAACAAACCATATCTCTTGAACATACTACCTTGCTGTGATTCCAAGTAACATTGCAACAACAAGGCAACATCCACCACACCACCTCCAGGCAATCGCCCAGCTTTGGCAGGTCTGGGAAGGCGTCACCCACATGCCTGGCGGAACCACACGAATCAATGACCAGCCGTGTCGCACTGAACGACGTCAGGGTCATATCAGCACAACGGATGGCAGGTGTTTTTTCATAAATCGACATAAATAATTATGAACTCAAACTACTCAATCTTCTGTATCTGTATGGAGTGGTTGAGTAGTAATTCTGAGATATTCTGAGTATCTGTGGATTCTGCTGCATGGCTCCCAAACAAAACCCGCCCTGCTGGCACTCCTTCGAAATTCCTCCGAGCTCAGAACGCTGCTGAGGCCTCAGCAAACATTCTGAAAACAAGGAGATGTTAAGAAAACACATGAACAATATTGATACTATATACATAATATTATATATATATATTACAACTGTAGTTCAAGTATATCACATCAATAATACCCCATTCAGAACAACCATCAATATCAATATCACATCAATGATATCAGTATTACATCAATATTGTACATATCCTAGAGGCCTTATAAGTATATTACTCTAAATTGTATGACTGTAATTGTTATTATTGTAGAATCGTAAAATTGCAACACTATATAATATTTATATATAGTGCAATTTTATCTATCTTTTGGAATCAACCTACTCAAGCTCTGTAAGTCTGCAATGAGCAGGTCAAAGGAGCTTAGATCTGCTCCGTTTACGGGTACAAAAACGGGTAAATCATTTGCGAGTCTCCCATATATCTCACCATGGACCAGTTTGGCTGGGAATGAACATCGCATTTTGTTTGTACGTCGATATCATTTTTTAAATGCCGGGTCCTCCTTGGTTACACATCAGGATGTATCAATCGTATTCTGCTTGGTGATTTCAACCCATTGGTGATTCAAACTTGGTGAAAACACAAATATCATCAAACATCTAGAATCCAATCAAAACCATTCTAAATCCACCAGCCAGAACACAAGTTCAGAGGTTCTCTTATAATCATTTACAAGTATCATTATCAAGAAGGAATATAAAAAGAAACATCGAGTCAACAAAAACAAATATGGAGATGTCCTAAATATGGGCCCCCCAAACCATTGGTGTTCAAATTGAGAATCAGCAATTTGGGATAAATTTTTGGGGTAGCTTCATTTTAGGAACCCCCCTTTTTTCATCACTGCCAGGTTCATCAAGGTACTGAGTGTAGCATCCCCAAGGCCCTTAGCCAAGTGAGGCAGGCGCTCTGGTGCACTCCTGGCACGCAGCCTCGGGCAGGGCTTTAGCCGTGGCCTGGTTCCATGACTGGACCCCCCCAAAAGCTGGATGATGCTGGATGGTTTATTTCATGGAAAATCCTATCATAAATGGATGATTTAGGGGTACCCCCATGGATTGGAATTGGAAACCCCTCTATGTATATATATATGTCATCTCGTTTTGCTGGGGAGAAACCAAAGTCTCATGATTGTCAACTTCGTTTCAAGCACACGTTGGGCGCAGCGCAGTTTTAGACTTTAAACATCTTTAAACGTCATCTCTTCACGGCTTCCCATCAGCATCTGAGGAACTCATCTGCAACTTGAAGCAATTGGTCAGCATGGCTTCCCTTTCCAGCCAGCAAGGCTCTTTGAATGGCTTCTCCTTGGCCCCAGGAAAACACGCCTCCAGTTTTGGATACCCGCCCCTGCATTTCTTGAACTCTGCTTGAACTTGAAATCATCATGCCAATTTATTCAATTCATAGTTTCCCGCAGAACCAGTCGTTCGCCCATGCTCACATAATCTCCGTTTTTGCCACGGTTTTAACACTTCTCTATCTTCTCTCATCCACATCCACAGGGATTCCCTCCACTTTTCCATCATTTTTACCATTGGTTCCATAATGTCGCATTTTTCCCACGATGTGCCCTATGTTCAATCAATTCCATCATTACAGAAGGATCTAAATCTGCCACCCCTCCAAACAATACGTATAAAGGTCTTCTAATGATTATGTTGTATTCTGGAAAGTACAAGTGGTGCAAAAGGGCCGCTTTCTGCGAGAAAACCCAGGATCCGGGAGAACCAGAAATTTACGCCAAGAACCCTTCCACGACTTCGCGGGGGTCTGTTATGTCTCTTGATGTCTCTTGAAAACTCGGGTCGTTTTACCGAAAAAACATAGGCTCCGGGCAAACGTCCGGATCTGTGCGAATAGTTTGACCCGGAAAATCCATGAACTTTGCTTGGTGCTGGTAGTTCCACCTTCGTTCCCCAGCTTACAGGCTACTTATCATACATTTTGCCCAGTGTGACGTTGAGGTGGGCACCAACACACCACTTGCCGCGTAGACAAGATACTGGCGCGGAAACACATCTTCTCTGAAGGGGCAGGTTTCAACACCTGTTGCTGCAGGTGGCAACCCGCTTGATCACAGTTAATGACCCCCCCTTAACCTTACTCTTTCAAAACCACTGCAAGTTGAAGCCAGGGCAGAATGATGTGGTGGTTCACCTGCAGTTGAAAAAAGGGGACTTTGCAGATGAAATATGCTCTTGAAAAGGTCTTGTCCTCACATCAGTGCTGCCATCGACCATCAAGCTCCGGAACTCCACCGAAAAACCAGCGCCTTCTGTCCACGGGCACGTGCCAAAACATAGGCGGCATCCAGGGAGTGGTTCAGTGATTCGAGCAGTCCCTTGAGACCTCTGTGTTTTCAAAGATGTTTGTCGCATCGGAATCTAGGCATGACTTATCATGACTTGATGACTCGCAAAGGAATCCCAAATGACCACGGCAGAACGGATTTTGGAACGACTACACATCCACACTACTATAACAAGAACATGCTCGCAGCCTTGACAAACCCATGCACCTACAGAAAATCACTTCATCCTTTACTCGAACGATTTGAACGATAAGCCGCTAAGCATGCTACAGTACCACATTCCACCACCATCATCTGTATACACTGCAAAAATGTCAATCTTCCAGGCATTGGAGAATTGACGTTAACCACATCACACAAGCCACGTCGGAGACGTGCAAAAAAGCTTCCAGGCACCACGGTGGCACCACGTTTTTTCGGCTGAGGGACTCAGAACTTTCTCCACCAAGGAGTCCAGCACAGGATGCAACCAGGGGGAGACACGGATCATCCCGAAGTCTCCCAGGCCATCACTGATGCGGTGGAATTGCACCATGACCTCGGAGAGATATGGAGAGATGGATGTCATCCCAGTGTTAGCTTTAGATCCGCATCTCTGTCGCTATGCAATATATATGTAGTTATTGTATCGATCTTATATTTATAATTAGAATTAATTATAGATGTTAGTATAGTTAGTACTGCAAACATGATAGGATCGAGTACATTCAATGGCAAGCTTGTGAGATGTCTGTACACGTTGTCAATGCTTCGAAAGGGAAGGAAACCGACCCCCGGGCCTCACCCAAAAGATACATGATGTCTGAGGTGATGATCAAAGCCTGCGCTTCGTTCGATGCAAACAATCTCTCTGAAATCCCGCTGTCTCTTTACCAAAAAGACATCTTCCACAAACAGGATGGACTGTGCTAACATATGCTAAAATGATATCAAACATGTTTCTTGACCTTAATATCCTATAATATCCTTATATCTCCTTAACATTCCTTAAATATCCAAAAAATATGCTGAGAAATCGAATGACAAGCGTCAGCAGTTCGCCTGGATCCAGCTGCTCCGTTGCTTCTCATCTTGTCGCAAGGCACCAACCAAGCCACTTCCCTGCAGGGCATTTTTTCATAATTTTGTCCACTTTCCGAAAAACACCACTCCTGGCCCATTTCGATCCATGAATCGGATATAGAATCAGCAATCACTAGCATGATCATACCGGGTTTCTACCAATCATTAGGGGATACAGTGGGGATATGGACTCTAATGGACCATATCCCAACGTCCGATAACTTGACCCGATTACAATTGCTATAGCAACCAGAAACTACCGTCCCCCAAAGATGTGTCGCCTTGAAGTAGCCGGCATCGAAACATCGCTCAGCCTGGAGAGGAATCATTGGGATTGTCCTCCCAGGATCTCCCAGGTCGATCCAGGAAACATCGGAAAATAGAGACTGCCCAGCAAACAGTTTTGCACCAACAATCCAACCCATAGCATTTTCACGCGCATCTTGCACCACTATAGATCCGGTCAAGTGCGGGACTTGAACATCGAAATGTCCATTGGACTTCGCTAATGCAGAAGCAACGTTCAACATCTGGAGAATCCCGAAACAGAGCAAACTCTCTGCCAGCTGCTACATTGCGATAAAACATGCCACATGTTAATATATCATGATTTGATTTGAGGTCTAAGACTTCAGGATCTTCAGGATCCTGAAGCGGAGACACAGATCAGAAATGCTGCCTGGTCCACTGTGGTGAATGTTTGTTCCAGGAAACCCTCTCCAACATAAAAGAACGCCAAGCATCACCAGCAATGCATGGCACTCCCGAGTTCCCACCTCTTTCAGAAGGCTCTGAAGGGAGGGCAGCTGAAAATCCTAGCAACATCCCGAATGTGTCCAAGGTGGAGTCAAAATGCTCATCATCTGACAACCCAGTTTTGGGACGTGTTGGGGTTTATTTTAAGCATTCCCCCCACATCAAAAAAAAGTTCCACTAAAAAAAGTGGTCAAAATCCCCATCACTTTTTAGTGGTCAAAATCCTGTCAAAATCCCCATGGATTTTATATGATTTTATGGTCAACAAAATCCTCTCATGAAGCCACCGACAGGAGATGCCACCCACCCAAACACCGAAAAAGGCGCGCCTTTCCATCTTCCAACGCCAGCAGTCGGGTGCTGCTTTCAGCATCGGCTCCAGCAAACAATCGCACACACCTCAGCTTCAGCCAGCTGGAGAAGATCATCTTGGGATGGGTCAAAACCCTGGTACCGTGCGGTGAAACCCAAGTCATAGCTGGGTTAAAATGGATGTGAATAACCCACTATAGTAATGTATCTATAGGTATTGACCCATACCCATCTTGGGTAAAAGGAAACCACTTTGAAGTTGCCAACAAAGCAAAGCACGTTCCATGCCGAGCCTTAAGTGCTCTTCAAAACTTGAAGCAAGATAGAATCACTTTGGGCTCTAGGACAATTGCTGTCTAGTTCCTAACCAGCGGATTTCTAGCAAATATGGGTTTGTCTGAAAATAGGGTACCCCTACAGATGTAACCCATTTGGGGGAATACACCATTTTCAGACAGACCATGACAGACCCATATCTCAATGGCGTCCAAGTAGCCATGGTGCGCGGAGCAAGGCAGCAACTAACATCCCCACGTGGCTCTGCCAAGCCTCATGGGGTTGACTGGTTTCCTCCTCTCCCAGAGAATGGATGAGAATGAGTGAAGGACCTCAAAATGGCCAGCTATGGGAAAAATATGGAACAATATGGACACATGTTGACTTTAGGATATGAAAATCAGTGTAACTACTGCACTACTGTGGCGTGAACTGACCTGCGGGCACATGGCACATGACTAGATTCAAACAGCAAATCGATCGTGTGAAATAAATTGGCAATCATAGCCAGAATTGCCAAATCCGTACCGGCAAGGACTAGCTGACTAGCATATCATCTGATATTGTATTGCACCATAATCAGATCACTCCTTGTACCCTCTGGTAAACTAACATAACTATTGAGAATCACCATTTTTAATGGGTAAATCCACTATAAATGGTCATTTTCAATAGCTATGTTAGTTTACCAGAGGGCAAACCCCTTTGTTCTCTCCATTCCGATCCATCCCCAGCCACCTCCCGAGTCTCTCTTCCCTGCCTCGCCCATCAGCTTCTGTAATGCTGGATCTTTGCGGTGAGGCCTGCCAGCTGGGCTTGGTGCCTTGGTGAGCCCTGTAGCTTTTTGGGGACAACAAATTACACATCATCATAGACAATTAGACAACAATAGAATACCCCAAAGACCATAGGAATCACAGGATACAAAAAAACCATCCCAAAAACCCCTTCTTCAGTGATTTCCTGCAGAGTCACTGGCAGTCAAGCCAAGGGACATTGGATGTCCCTCATTTGGTAAGGATTGCCACAGTTTCACCACCTCCATGGAAGGCAAGCCCTGTCAGCACGACCGCAGCAATACTCTAAAAATATCTAAAATCAGCTCCTGGCAAAGCCCTCATCAGCATCATGATCACTATTCTCACAAATCTCACCAGTCCAACAGATTTCAACTTTTGAAACAGTTGTGCTTACAGCCTTCCAGAGGCAAAGGGCATAGCACAGGCATCCCAACCACTTAGGCCCGCGCATCAGTGTCTTTGAGATCACTGGGACCCAGCCTTGGCAAGTCGAGACTTGGCAAGGTAGGAACCATCCGCATTAGCGATTTCACCGGGCAGAAACGATTTCATCCCCCAACAAGTACAGTAGATCTACAAATCGATCCGGCTTCGGAACATGATTGAACCTGGGACATCATCCAAAATCACATCAAATCACCAAAACCCAATTTTTCTCACAACCTGGCAGGTGGCTCTTTTTCGAGCTTCACCGCTACGTGGCTGGCATTGAGCTCCAAACAACAAATAGGTGATCGTGTCCGTCACCAAGTTCCGGCTCATGGACAAGATCCGCTGCGCCTGGATGATGTGGATGGGTTGGTACAACTAGCGCCACAGCTTTTCTGTTGGTGAACCCAAACAAGAAAACCAATGGACGACTTCTGGGTGCTCCAGTAACGACCAACTGATCCTCTCGATGTGTGCTAAGGGTGTATACTCCTTGGGTGCATGACAAATGAATCTATGATAGTTTGGAGCTGGCAGCATTGTCTTCTATTTGTTGCGTTCTTCCGGTTTTGTTTGGCCACAAGACTTTGCAATGTCAGTCTGCAATGCAAACGGAATCTGACACCAGTAATCTGACACCAGTAACACAATTTCAAGTGACCAACCCCATTTGGTTAGCAGATATGGTCTAAGCTTTTGGTCAACATAATATACGTGTATATATATATTGAAGTATAGTGATATATAGTATATAGTTCATCTTCCTCCGAAGAGGGACTGAACACAAGTCAACAAAAACCGTTGATAGGTAAGGATCACCAGCTGCAAGTGACTGCAACCCCTTATAGACTCCCAAAGATATATCAGTACCGGTCTGACCTTAAAGGCAGATTTTGACCCCAAAGCCATGCATCTATAACACTAGCAAATTTCTTGGTTGTACAACAATTTTCTTCAGTCTTTAGTTTTTGCCATGTTCTTTTGTGTCTTTTCATGTCTTTTCCATCTGGTTTTTGTCATCTTTCCAGCTGTGAATCAAACCCCTGGAGCCCAATGAACATCTATAGCTGGGATTTACGGATTTTATTAGATTTTACTAGATTTTATGGATGTTCATCCCCCTCTATGGTATCTAAACAGGTAGCTTTTGACCCAACCTTTCGTTGTGCGTGAACCAAGGCCCGGACAAGCTCCGCACAACTGCGGTCTTTCTCCAGGACCTCTTGGAGCTGCCACTGCAGGTGGTCATAGACCTTGGACCATAGCCACCCAAATAGGGAGGTTTTCTAAAACCCATAGGATCCATGGTGCTGGTATATATACTAGCATGATGATGTGCAAGAAGAGTTTGAAGGACATTGAGTCTCTGCCAAAGTCATGAAACAGTGGAACTTCCGATTAAACATATTATGAAGTAATCTTTGAGACCCAGAAACCCATTTGAAGATATAGTCCCAGAACACTTTAATGAACGAACATAAAGGTAG
>Ga0126342_10001633_pt1 | contig 32361 bp, 34 predicted proteins | sample Cyp1metagenome_FD_92528 | JGI IMG/M metagenome (GOLD analysis project Ga0126342, IMG submission 92528) | Coral microbial communities from Lord Howe Island, Old Settlement Bay, Australia - Cyphastrea 1 metagenome | ecosystem: Host-associated > Invertebrates > Cnidaria > Coral ...
ACTAACTCTTTCCCTGACTAACTGTTTCTTTGACTAACTCTTTCTTTGACTAACTCTTTCCCTGACATTCTAAAAGTCCGTAACACGGAAGTTTCTCCCCCTAAACTTCCTTTGACTATTACTACCACTACTACTAGTACTACTGGTGCAAATATACTACGCTACATTACACAACACTAATTACACTACACTACACTAATTACTAATTACACTACACTACACTACACAAATTACACTACAACTACTACAACAGCAACAACAACAACAACAAGTAGTAGTAGTAGTACTACTACTACTACCACCACCACTACTACCACCACTACCACCACCACCACTACAATTACAGCTACACTACGTTACACTACAATACACTAATTAAACTGCAGTACATTACAGCTACAACTACAACTACACTACATTACACAACACTACACTACACTAATTGCATTATATTACACTACAACTGCAACTACCACTACATTGCACTACATGACACTACACTACAACTACAACTACACTACTTTACACTACTTTACACTACAATACGCTAGACTTCCATACGCTATACCACGCTACAGTACACAACACTACAGTACACTACAATACACTACACCAATTGCACCACACCACAACTACAACTGCAACTGCAACTGCACTACACTTCTTGCACTACATTACAGCTACCACTTAAAACTACAACTCCACTACACTACAACTACAACTACACCTACAACTACAACTACAATTGCACTACACCACACTACATCCAGCAGTTGTGGTGAGGTGACCACTGCAACCATTGCAGCCACTCCAGAAAACACAACTCCAACCACCTTTCGGTCCATCAGTGGATTCGCTCTGCCATCCATGATTCACAACAACCAACCTCTCCTATAGGTTTCCTATTTTCGCCACCGCCTTGTGCGGTACTACTGGTACTTTCATAATGAATTTTCATAGGCCTTCTGACCCAACATGTCGAGTCTATTTGCAGTCTGCATTGTTCCAGGGACAGTGGCGGATGATGTGTGGTACGTCTGCACTTCAAACAATAGAAGCCAAGCCTTCTTGGAGGCTTTGAGAACCGTCCTCAGCAATTCACGATCAACTGCCGACCTATCTTGTCGGGCTTCTTTCACGCTTCTGTTCTGTCTATATAATATAAACCTCTCTTGCTCAGCCAGACTTTTGCAAAGTGTCTCTTGTTGGTATGCAGTAGTAAGCTCCGCAGTCATTACGCCGCCACTGTGCGGTATATTGAACACATCCTTGGCATCATTGATGACATGCAGGGCTTCCAAAAATCTTGTGCTCCAATTAGGGCCAAGGAATTGGCAAAGACAAAAACATGCGCGGCGATAACGGTCACCAGCCATTGGAAAGGACTCTGATTTCTGATGATTTCTGGCCATGCGAGCATATCATTCGCCAAGATGCCACACAAGCACGGGCGGCTTCGTGATTTGTAGCCTCAATCATTGCAAACCTCGGCACTGCAGTTTGTTAGTGAGAATCTCTCAGGCTTGGAAATTGGAATGACAAGCTCTCAAAAACCAATGAGCTCGGCCTGCCATGAGTTGGATGAGTGCCAATCCTTAGTCCCCAAACACTGAGGATACTGAGCACTAAATCACTATGCCATCACTATATATGTCACTATACCAATAGAAAAGGAAAAAGTTTGAAAAGAAAGCAGGACCGCTCTCAAGGCAGTCTCTTTTGGCAAGTTTCGTGGCTTTCTTGATGTCTTTGGCCATGAGTTTGATGTCACCTTCATCCTCAATGTCCTCGGATGGTGTCGAGCGTTTGGGTGAATGCCCCGCCTTTGCTCAACGGGTGGTCTGAGTTGTCTGAGCAGTCCTCAGGGAGGTTCTTGACAAATACCAGGTGAGTTTTGCTCTTTTCCAAGAAGTTCTCAAAATCTTGCTGAGAGATGACCTTTGCCTGAAGTGGTGTACAAGGCAAGTCCCTGTCAGAACACAGGGCCTCGCCTGTTCAAGCACAGACTTGCAGAACCAACCGAAACACCAGGAGAAAACCAAAAAATGCAAAAAGATGCAAAAAGTATGTGGGCCTTCATCTTCGGAATTCCCACCTTCCACTTCTCAATGGCTGCTACCATTTTTTCTGCCTCCGAGACATTTTCAGCAATGAGCCATGCTCTTGTGTGCTTGGCACATCTGTGAATTGACTGCCACAGAACAGGAGATTTTAGGATCGGCTGTAGCCGTGCAAAGACAACAGCCGTTCCTCTTTCAGCAGACTTGCCAAGTCTGATGAATTTTGATTCAGGCCTCCGGAATCGCCTTCATTTCCAAAATGGCCGTCTGCATTTCCTGAGGATGCATTGATGGCATCCTGTCACCGGAAAAAAAAAACAGGAGTGGCACTCATTAAGTCTGAGCATCTTTTGCACTCTCACCCCACACAAACATGTTGCATCATGTTGCAAAGAACAGAAGTGACGCATGAGATCGAATGATTCGAATGGTTGTCATTGCATTTGCTACCAAAGGGTCTGCAGCCGTCACCAATTGGGCGCCCACAGGTGCGAGCTCTGCAGATGCGCCCCCAGCCTTTTTCTGAAACCTTTCATTTTGGATGCACAAGGCACAAGGACTAAGCCTACTAAGCTGAAAAGATCTGCAAAGGCCAAACATCTGAGAAATTTAATGAAATTTCCATTCAACACCCGAGATCTCAAGAGCACAAAAACGAAACTGGCAAACCGGGCAAACTTGTGAAAACCAACAAAATGCTGGAAACCAAGGTGCCACTGCAGAGTCTTCTTGGCCACATCTGGTGGCACGTTCCACACTTGAACAAATCGCAGATCCAGCTCTGGCTTGGTCGTGTGGCACTTGGTGCATTCTTCCAAATGGCCAAACATGGACGTCCGACATTGTTTGCAAGTCCAGATTGGCTTGATTTCAGAACCACCATCCTCAGAAATTCGCCCATCATGCAACAGCTGAAACATGTTAATCATTAATCAGCAAAAGACCGGACTAAGTTAGCATGAAAAAGTGTTCTTATTTCTCACCTTCGTGTTCTGCGGTGCCCCAAGCGCAAACAGGCAAAGAAATGTTGTCAAAAGAAAGAGCTGTCAACATTCTCCGACCGGCTTGATCTGTTTCCAAGCGTCTGCCACACTTTTCTTGCCAGCATCTTTCTCCTTCCTATCAGATCTATCAGCTGGAGGCTTGCGAGCTGGAGATCTTGCTGCCGGCCGAGCTTCTCTTGCCCTGTCAGCTCTGTCAGCTCCTGCAAAACGACATGCGTTGACAGTCACATTGTGGGGAAAGAATGGGAAAGAAGTTGTCTCACTTGCCCGAAGCTCTTGCCAACTCTTAGTCGCAAGCGGAAACTGAGACCAAATCTCTCTCAACATCTCTCAACTACTTTGGACACCGTTTGACCTCTTTCCACCCTTTGGTCCTTGATCTCTTTGAGGTTCTTTGCTTCTTCGGCCATCGGTTCGAGTTTGAGTTTGTCGACCGTTGTCCTTTGTCGAGTTCGGATTTGAGTTTGGATCCTTTGGATTTGTCGAGTCGCGCTCAACGCGTGAGGGTCGAAGCTCCACACGCTCGCCACGCCGCTCGTCCCGTTTCTCGTCGCGCCGCTCGTCGCGCCGGTCTCGCTCGTCACGTCGCCTCGTTGGCGACTCGCGCGGCTCCCTTCGTCGGGGCCGGGAGTCGCGCCTTCGCGACCGATCTCTCCCGTCTCTTCGACCTTCCTCAGCTGTGCAAGGTTCACATAGGGCACCTTTCAAGTTGTTTATATCTTTGAATTGCAAATGTCAGACCGTGATGACTTCAAGCAAATTCCAACGTCTGAAGCTGAAGCATACGGAAATATTGAAACCAGGATGCTGGGCTTCTTGAGCTTCGCCTGCCCTGCATCCAGAAATGTGGATGGATTAAACTATTAAACACAGCAGCGATTGATTCCACCTCTTCCACGTATCAATATGATATCTGAAAAATTTTGAAAGCTCAGTGAGACTGCAGTGTTGCTGGACATAGTGAGCGGGCATTCACTCATTGCTCCTGCGGTGATTGCCGTGGGCGTAGGATCAAGTTCTGCCCGCGACTGCGTTCCTTAGGAACCATTGTATATATATATATATTACTTTGGTTTGGGTCACAAACCGGCTGTGATTCACCCAGTACAAAAGGCAATCAAAATAGAACTTAAAGATTCACTCAACATCATTCAACATCATTTAACATCATTCAACTCCTCTCTTTCAGATTCCACTTGCTTCAAGAAGCCCTGCTGTCGTATCTGCTGTCTGCGCTTCGCCCCATTGACAGCTACCTGGCTAGTCTCGGTCTGATTCTATGCAGCCTACCCCCTGTCAGCATCACCCCTTGGTCCTCTTTCTGCTCAAAAAAATCTAAAATCATCCTACAACTGGTTGCTCGTAACTGTTCGTACATGCGAGGTCATGGGGTCCTGAAAAGCCAATACCAACATCCTTGCCCTTCTTTCCAGTGGATTCAATGCTACACGGGACTCACAGGGACTGACTGATTTGTGGTTTCACTATTTTTCAGCCCGCTTCGTTAAAGCGGCCTTGCTTCACCACAGAGCCATGATGCCAGCCAGCATTATGCAAGAATTGCTCGAGTGTCTGTGCCCAAACAGTTTGACTACGGCTACACCATCTACACTAGCTGCAGGGTGCGTGTTCTTGCTCTGTGCATCCACGGTTTCTCCTTGATTGTGTCTGTGGGATCCTGCCGCAATGTGTTCCCTCATCTTTCAAGCGCTTTGCATCTTCAGAGTGCAAAGTTCCGCAGCAATCTGACAGACTAATGATTGAATCATATTATAAATATATATATATATACATATATATTATGATAATAATTATATATATATAAGAATCATCCTGCATCCGGGGAAGTAGGTTGAGGAAATGTTCTTCCTCGAGCCAGATTGAAACGAGCAAACGGCTTCAGGCCATCAGGATGGCCAACTGACTCCCAAATGTGAGACACGCAAGACGTGGAAAGCGAAAGCAAAGCCAAGCTGGGCCAAGCTATCCGCTATCCCAAGATTTCCCAAGCTTCAAGAGTTGTGGATATGTGTAGATCAAGATCTGAGACGCCAACAAGTGAACCTGGAGTTGATCAGGCGGTTTGGGACCCATCGCGGGGCACCTCAGTTCTCTGCCGGCACTCACCGCACCGGGTTCTGCACCATTTACAGGGCTGTTGGCCAACTCACAGATGCGAACATGCTTTTTTGGGCACTTTTTGCAGCATAACTTCTGGTGATACACAAGGTGAGACAGGATCAAGATTGATCTCGGGATAGCTCCAAGCCTCATTAGGCGGAGCAAAACCTCAAATGCACCAAATATCACCATACCACAATGACATTCACAGCAGGGCTTTGTACCACTGGTCAGCTTGGACGTGTCTGCTGCTCTTCAATATGGTCAAGCTCTTCTTTAAACCTCAGAGAACGATAAGCATAGTTGGACGAAGCCGAGCATTCTGCGTGTCGGACAGGAAGTTTCAGGGAATGTGTGAGAAATGCATGGCCAATCCCAGTGTCAGAGATGGGCTGACCCGGACCTGCTGCCTCAGGCAATGACTCTGTGACCTCTTTGTCGTGCTGATCTTCTTTCACTTCAAAGTGGCGCTGCTTTGCAATCTCCTATGGGGTTTTGCCATAGTCTTGGAACCAGACAGGCTAAGGGGTCTACAAGCAGAAGTGGGTCTGCTGTTGCCACCGTTTCCCGAAAATACGTGATGGGGAAACTTAAACCCTCGGAAGTTGTCTAGAGTATGCATTTGGTTCCTCCAGCCGCCGTAGCTGCTCTCCAAACCTCAAGATGCATGCAGATATTCTGAGGGTCTCTAATGCAATCTTCACTGACTCCAGGAGTCACCCGACACGACTATTGCTGTGGCGCAAGATCGAGCTTTGTCTGCCACATATATCATATACCAGCGTGCTATCAGAAACCAAGTGCCAGACTCTTTCATCTCTGCATCACGCTCTACTTCCTTCTGCTCCTTTCCGCAGGCAAAGCTTTCAGATGTACCAGGACAATGAACGCATCGAAATGCATAACAGATTGTAAAACCTTTGGAACAAATGTGGAACAAACGCAATCTGCGAGTCCTCCTCCTGCTGGCGGGCAAGCTTGACATGCTTTTTCAGTGCCGTCACCTTGTGAAAGCTCTGCCAGACAAGACCAACTGGAGATATCAATATCCGGATAACCCGGATATATAACATCTGAATAAGCTGGGCTCGGAGCATAGACAGCTCAATATGCAAGCCACTAGCTGCTAGTCCCTTCCTTCTAAGCCACCTGAACCTATCCAAGCCCAGTGGCCGACTCGTCTCTCCTTCTCAGGTCTGCGACTGCTTCCTTGCACCTCTCTTCAGCAGCTTCCTCGCAACCGAAAACACGCTCTGAGGCAAAGAAAAAGGTGTTGAATAGAATCAAGGCACAACATCGAGAGATTGCAGCTTCGATATACACTAATATCCACTAATTATATAATACTAATTGGCTATGTTCTGAGAGCAGCTATGGGCCATCTCCCATGCAGACCAAGTCTCCGCTCGCTTCAATTCAGTGTCTAGTCGTGCCAAGACCTGTCATGCTTTGTGCATCTGGGGGCCGAAGCATCGAGCGGCAAATCTTAAAGATTCTCAAAGTGCCTCCTCCAAAACCGCTTGTGGATTGCAGCACTGGACTGCTTGGTCACAGCCTGACATCGATATGGCTTGGACGGCATCGTCTGCGCTTTCGACTTGCAGAACAGACCAAGGTTCTGGCATATGATCCCATCCGTGATGGAAAGCGGGCGCACCTTGCAGCAGAATTTCTCAAAGCATCGCCAGTTTGATTTCACGTCTCCCCTTTGGAAAAAAAAAAACGCATTAGAAACAAAATGGAAAGAACCCCCAGTTCCATCCAACACACCCCTCCATGCAAATCCATGTGACGGCTGTCTTTCGCGTCTCCCCCACCAGCAGCTCTGCCTCAAGACAGCGGTGCGACCCATGTCCATGTTATTTGGCCACACTTGCTGTGGTGCAATGGCTGCAACCAGGTTTGCAAGACATCACAGGACTACTGTACATTGCAAAACCGAGGTGCGCTGGCAGCGTAGTCTCTGAAATGGCCGCGGCGTAGAACGCTTTTGCCATTGATGATGTGCTCCTTGCATAGCAGTGTGAAGCAGTGTGTTTTGAGCAAGAAAGGAAAACTCGAAACACATGAACACACGGTAGGAAGGGTGACCTCACTTTGAAAAGTCAGTGGGGTGCAAATCTCGCACCCTGTAAATAACACCGCGATTTCACAGATACTGAGGCAAGCATCTGCCAGCGCAATCAATAGCTCGACTGCCTCAGGTTCAAACAAAACAAGCACGAATGATCCAAGCAAGAAAAAAACACGTTTCAATCAGACCGTCACGAGGTAAAAGAATGTGAAATTCGTTCAGTTTGCATCGCATCTGGAAAAAGATCATACGCTCAGTTTTCAATGGTTTTCAGAGATTAGTTGCTGTTCGTCGGTCGCCGCCGCGCATAGACGGGTGCACCAAGAATTCCACTACGACACTTCCAGGTGTGATGTCCACAATCTCAGCGTGCGGGTGGCCAATCTTGCCATATGTGCTTCCCAGCTGAATCATAGTTTAATGTGCCAAAACATATAAAACGGTCTTGATGATTCTTGATGATTAAATATAATTAAATATTAATTAACATCATTCGTCGTGCGTTTTCATTCGTCGTGAATTTGAGCTTGTCACTGTGATGACTCCAGAGGGCACATCCAAGGCCTGGCAGAGCATTAGATCCCTCAGATCCCTCAGATCCCTCGTCTTCACGGTGCAGCATGGTGCGCCTGTGCGACACACTTCACGAAGAGATGCCGAAAATGGTTGATGTCTTTCGACAGCGAGACCTCAGTCATACTCATGGTCTCATGACCAAAAATGGAGATGCTGCTTTCCAACACCAAGACTTGTTGTGTCCTACGTGTTCCTTCATCTGATTTTTTTCAAAGGCTGTGAATGACTTGCATCTGAAATTTCACACATGAAATACCCTCACAGCCAAGCCACAAAGTCAGCACCATGTATGATCATCCATCCTGTCAAACATAGCTGAGTTGAGGTTTGGGAAATTGCCTGTAAAGAAACTTCCCAATGTCCGAGATTTCACACATCCCATCGATTCTTATCGATTCCACTAGCATTTGGAGCCCCGTGTCGGCCTCGGGCTGGTTGGATCGCCGCCTTTGCAGCTTCCTTTTCTTCGATCTCCTTCTGCCTAATCATTGATTTCTCCTTCCAGCCAAAAATTTCCGGCGCCAGAATATCGAGAAACCCGGGGACAATCAAGAGATACCGAGTGTCTGACTAGAAGTTAAAATATGTTTAAAAACTATAATCCGGAATGCCAGCAAGCAAATTCTCTGAATTGCCTTAGGCTTCACAGGCGTTTGTCTCAAGGTCCCATGCGTCCTTGAGAATCTCGGCAGCCTGTTCTCGGTCCTCATCCTGCTGCCATTGCACAATTCTGCGGCGTGTGCTTAGTTTAAAGAATCCGAAGCAACTACTGCAAAGCCTTGGAACAAGAATAACAGCCTATAATAATTGTCTACAAGTACAAAACGAATTCTGGTTTTCACCCATATCACTTTCACGGACAAATTTACCTGGCCTCATCCGCATGTCCCAATCCTCCTAGCAATGCCTGGGCCATGTGCAACGCTGCAAGTAGGTGTGTATACTGTATATTATGCAGTATCCTGAATCATGAATCAAAATGAACAAGGCGCCGCTTCACAGGTCGAGATGCCATTTGATGTAGCTCGACTTCTGTCAAGGTCCGATTCAGTTGCCGAACTTGGCTGGTAGCAGGTCGCGAATGGGTCACAGCTGCCTCAGCTCAGCAGTGCCTGGATGTATTGTTGTCTTCATGTGATGATTCCACATCCTTTCACAGCGCGAATCTTAAAGCTTGGTAGCGCCAGGATTGTAATTACGTGTATATATATATAACATATAACATATAACATATAATATATATATAACATATAACATATAATATATATATATATAACATATAACATATAATATAATATTAATTAATGATTATAATATAATGATCTATTGAATCTATTGATGCCCCATTTCTTGCCGAGTCGCATTCGCCGTCTTCTCCCAGTCTGGAGCCGGTGGAGCTACGCAGTTTGGAGGTGGATCTTGGCCAATGGGCAAGTCGTCATAGACGGGCCTCCACGGGGACCATCACCAAACAGTCTCTTCAGTTTGCTGTGTGCGTCATGTGAAGTATGTGAAGTTTTGACAGAAGTCATGTATATATACTGTAAAATACTGTAAATGTGATGCAAATGTGATGCAAGCCTGAAGGTGGAGCAAATCTCATCCACCTCATCCTGTCCAAAGATGCGCTCTTCTTTGAAAGTCGCCTTTCGGGCGAAGCTCTCAAGACTCAAGACTCTAAGAGATCTCTAGAGAAATGTCCCCAATGTCGCCACCATACCTGGTCCCTTTAGTGAAACAGCTTCGGAATGCTTAGGATCGGTGCCTCTGAGCCCAGTCGATTGACAGCTTCCCGGTACAGCGGAAGCACATCCGAAAGCTCGTCCTGCATGGCCTTTGGTTCGCAAGCACTGAAGGATCACAGAGCGCGACATGGACAACGAAGCTCAGTGGATGCTAAGTTGTCACATTTGTCACTGCCAAGAGGCCACTGCCACATCTTTTGCGCGGACTGGTGCGCCAGTGCATCTGCCCAAGACTTGTAGGGCAAGCGTAGCCTCGGGAGGCTATTGACGCTCCAAGGCTGGCCCTTTCAGGACTATGGATGGCAAACGTTTGACTTGGCAGATCCAAATGGTAGAATCTGAACGGGGGCATCTAGGCCTGGGTTAGACGCTGGCAACCTCTCTCTCTCTCCATCTGTCACACTGCCAGCTGCAGTGGTGAGACTGAAACACCCAACTCCCAATTCGGTAGCAGGCAATGAAACATGCCAAAATGGAAGTACTGTACTCATGCCCTAAGAATTAGTGAGAAGTGAATGCTGGCAACCATTTGGCCTAGGCCTTGGTTCGGCTACGTAGAACTAGCGATCCTAGTTTTTCTTTGAACACCACACTCAAACCGTGTCCGTCGCAGGGTTCAGTTGGCTAGACTAGCAGCCTCCGTAAGGCTTTCCCAGTGCCTATCCTATAGAAAAATCAGAACTTCCATGATACTTCCATGATACTTCCATGTGTCCACATCCTCTTGTCACATTTGAGGAACAAAGTTGGCGACTTCCGCAGCTGTGCAGGTGCCGCTGTGCGAGCTATCGAAGAGAGTCATGAAGAGCTGGCGCAAAGTGTGCCAAGATGTGCCAAGCATGGCAGCACAATGACACACAATATGCAACTTATGCAACACATACACAACACATACACAACACGTGACATAGCATGAAATATCTATCCGATCTATCCAAAAAAAATACATGGAATCAATGCCACCAGTTCGGCTTCCTTTGAAAGAGAAAACTTCCAACCCTTGGTACAGTTGGAGTCAAGCCGTCAAGCTTTCAGGAAGCGGAGATTATACAACTGAAAACAAAGCTATGAAAAGTGGCCCTGCGAGCATCTTGTTGCAACTTAGAGTCTCCACATTTTTCGGACAGCTTGGAAGAACTGAATAAGCCTGACCGCAAGGCATCTGCGGTAAGGCGTGCTCAGTGGCGTGCTCCCGAACAATATTCTTGCAGGTCAAACATATCCGTCATGCTTCCAGATCCCAGCTTGCGGCCAAAATGCAAACCATCACTAAAAGCTCACGGGCATCAATCAAAGCCTCAGCTGAAGCAGGATCAGAAACGAGATCAGACCCTTACACATCACAACATCACAAATCTAAGCCAACTGTGCAGCATGCCGCAAGAGGTCGAGAAGCATTTTGCTGGCTGAAGGCGTCGAAGATGAACAAGAGGTTGAACTCTGGTAAAAAAAGGATCCTCAGTCGGCCGCGCACATTGTAAAATTAAATCGTGAACCTGGCTCCATGTGTTGTTCCACCTTCCACTCAGACATCAGAGACCTCGGGAGAACACACAAAGCAGCCTACAGTGCTGCAGGGCTGCAAGGCTTTGCCAAGTTTGCCAAGTCGCTCTGCTAAATCTTCGTAGCTGATCCAACCAGTATTCTCCACATCGATGTTCTTGTATCGCCTGCCAGCGGTCAAGGTTGACTGCCGAAATCCTTTGGGTCGCGACATCATGGGCTCGGCCTGTACACTGCCCAAACATCACCTCAGTAGAAAATGAAAACCGTAAAACATAAAACTACGAAATTGAATGTGAAACCAGAGCTGTGATAGATAAAAAGGGAGCAAAGATAGAAAAGATGCTTAAAAGATGCTTAAAAAGTATCTTCTTTCAAGTGACCATTGTAGAAAGCTCCAAAGAAGCGCCGTAGAGTTGGTCCGATGTCGCGCTGTGCCCACGCACTGCCTGCTCCAGCAAAGGACATCAGGAGAGATGAATCTGGCAGGAAAAAGTGCAGAAAAATGGAGCAAACAAAAAATACAAAAACAAGAAAAGAAGGAGCGACTCTTTGAACAAGTAAATGCTACCCTTAACCTTTTTTCGCCACAGAAGTTTGGAGAATCCGCACTTTATACCTGCCTCTTCAAAAGGTGCTTACAGTAATTTCTGCCTTTTGCCCAATAAATAGGTTTTGCATAAGAACGACCTTTTTGGGCAGACCAGAGTTTCTTCTGATGTATCCAAACCCGTTGATCAGCGCCAAAAATGCCCGACCAAACGGCGAAAATACCCGACCACGTGGTCTGACAATTTCACAGAACGGCATTTTTCGACAAGAAAGGCGAAAATTCTAGAGTTGTTGAGCAACGGCAGAAATAAGTACCATATGGATCCATATGGAAGATCCAGGTATAAAGGGGCCAGGAGGAAGAACCCCATGCATTGCCTTAAGTCATCTTAAGTCCACACAATACCAGGAAGTCTCAGGCCTGGCGCAACACTGGGGACGACGGCTTGGATGGAGCGGACCTTGGCAACAGAAACGCTGGGAAAACGGAGGCTGCAACAAGCAACAAACAGAACAAACAGAACAAACACCTAGACCTATTCGACTGTGCCTAGGCTTATCATGGCTTATCTCGACCTATTCTGCAAAGCACAAGGTAAGGCCGCTGCAAAGCCGGCACCCATTGTGCAAATGACCTCCAACGCGAGCAAAGTATCACTGAAAACATCACAAGACTATTTAGGAAAGCCCGGAAATGCAAGCTGCAGTGATCATCATACTTAGTCGCTCATTCCACTTCCTATACGCTTTCTCTTGACGCTGCACACGGTGTTGTGTGAGAAGAACTTGTTTTGGACTCTATATAATCCCCGGTAGAGAAAGCACCAGAAGACCGATCCTTTTGGGTATTTCGGCTTTTGAACAAAGTTACAAAGCTACACATCTGAGACACTCTGCTTCTGTCCAGTCGAATAATGCTTAAAATTTAAAAGAGTAACTGTATCAAACTAAATGAACGTGAACGCTACATTCATCTAGCTCGGTGTTGGGGTAACAGCTTTTGTATCTGTCATGGCACTGACAATTGTGCTACGTCAGAGACAACTCAGCAAGTTCAATCTTAGTAGCATTGATTTGACATGCTTTGACCAACCCCTGCAGTGTGAGTGATCCAGCCTGGTAGTGGGTTCAAATCATGACAATGTGACTGGCACAAACGGTGAAACAACTGTGGAGGTGGGCCAGCTGAAGTCTTCATGTCCTAATCTGATCCACTGATTACGACTGCCTGTGAGTGCTGAGAAAATGAAGTGCAAAAGGGAAGGCACTTGCTATGAAGTTCTATGAAGTGACACCAAATGGATTGGGCCAACTGGGAGCTCCACAACTTGAGCCAGTGAAAAGGCAGCATCAAAAGAAACAAGGTCTTCAACATCTATTGAGGTGAGAGGATCGGCCAGTACTGTGCTGTCCCTCCACTTGGTCATCTAGGCTCGAAACCTTGAACAAACACCTCTACTGGGGGACCGGGAAAAGCTTGAGTCGTCAAAAAAAAACAAAGACTCAAGCTCCGCTAAACTGTTCCAATTGAGTCGACTGACGGCTTTCGCTCCGGACTTGACAAGACCGCCGGGACAAATAGCAAGCGCGATGACAGCAAGTCAAGCCCTCAAATCTGCTGCTATCTTTCGCATAAGCTTCCGATTCATCTGTTTCTTACCCCAGAGCCATGGATCTCCTGTCAAGTAGCTAGCTAGGCTGTAAGAGGTGGATGCTTTGATTATGATTTCTAGCAGCCCCAAGCCACTTGAGCCAAAACATGCAGAAGTGCCTCCCTCACCTTATAGGCAAGCCGTAGTGGTCACAGACAGGAGTTAGATAATATCATTTGTGCAAACATCTAGAATCTAGACTGTCACTAAATCTGCGCATATGTTTTTTGATATCTTTTCCATAGCACTTCTCGTCCTAACAGGCAAGCCTGAGATACGCTGAGCACAGCTGACTGTGGCTTTGCCACTGTCCAGTCAAAGGGCTGAAAATGCTACCAAATGTGAAACTTCTTTGGCATTCTAGCATGGAGTCGTTGCTGAGCCCATTCGAATGCATGGTCTTTAAGCCCCAAGCATGTTGTTTGGGCTCTTCTTACAGGCCAACATTTATGGCCCGTGTAGCCTACCTAGATCTAAGTGAGGTAAGTCACCAAGAACATCGGTCTCTGCAGCCTCTGCCTCACTTTCTTCCTCATCTTCAAAGCCTGGTTGATTCTTTGCCCGACTTGCTTCTCCGGCCTTCCGGATCCGGTCATTGAATTCCGCCAAACTCACCGACTGCGTGCTGTTTCGGCGAACGCTTGACAAAACGCGTTCATTCAGTTCTTCAGCACGCTTTCGGCCAGCTTCACGCTTCTCATGAGTTGCAAGCTCTAGTGTAGTCAGAGACTTCCGGCGATCTCCACGTGGTCGTGGGATGATCTTTGGAGCTCTAGGGCTGGGACCTGATGACATGTAGACAGGATTCTCCGGTGGCTTTGGACCAGCTGACGGTCGCCATGGCTTCACCTTCTCGCGATCCACCTTATCGAGTTCCACCGTCTTTTTCCGGCGCAGAAAGACCAAAGTTGGCTTTCCCAAACTTGTCTTGGGACTGTTGGGGCTTTTGGGGCTTTTGGGGCTTTCTTTGCCTTCTTTGGAACTTTCTTTGGAACTTTCTTTGGAACTTTCTTTGGGACTGTCTGGTACGCTCTCACTCGACCACTGCGGAAGGATGTGATTGCTGGTCAGCACTGGAAACGCACGATCTGACGCATATCGGCTTGCGCGTTCAGTGCGGTATGCAATCCGATTTTCAATTTCTGCAGCTTCGTCACAGGTTGTCTCTACCATTTTCTGTCTGTCTGGCTTTTGAGGGGTGCTCTTGGCACGGCCAGATTTCCGCGGGCTATCTGGCTGAATAATGCCTACGAAATAGGTCTTCACAACCCGCTTTGGGCTGGTGCGCCGGAGAGGCAATGTTGGAATGGTTGGAGGGAGTAAACGTTTGCGCTTGACAGGTGATGTCTCTGGTTGAAGGCGAACCTCAATGAGTTTCGAGGCTTCTGCCCCATCAATGGAGTACGCTGGTGAGAACTCTACCATGCTTCAAGCGTCCCTAGCGTCCCTAGGCCAGTGGCTAGGCATGGCACCAAAAGAATCGGACATGTTGGATTCCGAAACTTCATTCCCACACTAAATCATACTAAATCATTATGCCCTTCTCTGTCTGCTTGAATCTCTTGAGATTTTGGGAATCCCGATGTTCAGGTGAAATAGATGCCCCTTGTAATTTAGAATTCCATCCGGCCACATCGACAAAGCTTGCAATTTGGGCATGGGCATGTGAGCCCCTGGCGGCCGAAATTGCGGGAAACAAAATTCATCAACGGCCAAGTAAATCTTCTGTCTACAATACCACCTAAACTTCGAATGTCACGTTTTGTGAGCTGACCACACTAGCTTCCACCAGTTCCACCAGGCCATCAAAGTTTCAACATGTTCCAACATATCTTTAGGACGACTCTGTATACTGTGCTAAGACCTCACCCCTGACAGTTTCCCTTCACGTTTGCCATAGTTTCTCCTCTTTGGAGCTTCTGGCTGCACTGAAACCAATATCCAACGGAGCTAGTGCCCCATCTAATCAGCACACAAGCATGGGCGGCTCGCACCTCAAAGAAAGTGTTTATCGATGTTTATCCTGTTTATCCAAGAAAGTGTTCACTTCATGTTGTCCAAGTCAAAACTTCAAACCTCAAAGCCCATCTGAGGCTTCTGAGTAGGACACTCTGTCACCGGAGGCCCACCTGGAATGCACCTCCGTTTGAGCCAGGCATGTCTGCTCTACTAGGAGCCCACCCGTCACCCGAATGCAGGACTTTGACATTGCCTCTTTTCAGCTGCTCGGCTGTCCACGTGCTGAAAAACCCTCTGACCTCGATGGAGCAAACACAACTACGACACTGCAAAATGGCAACCGATAGGATCCGATGATCCGACAGGCATCAGCAAGCCAATAAAACCAAAAAAATGCTACAGCGACTACAGCATGCTATATCTGGCTGCGGTAGCTGCTGCTCTGCACTCCTGATTCTTGATCCAGTGAATGACTTACACTTTCACTTTTTCTGCTGCTGCGGGTCACCATCTCATTGCCGGTAGCAAGTCATCAACCTGGAATCAAGCTGTCCAAGCTTCAAATCAAACCAGAGCATCAAGGCTTTCAATCAGGAACAAGCCATTCCAAATGCAAGACGCCTTCGATGAGTGTGTTGAAGATGCTGATGGCATCCTTGAGGACTTTCATCTCTTCCTTGCGAGCTGCCTAGCAAACAGGTCAAATCTGCCAAAGCCTTCATTGCCGTGATTTGAAGTGCCGTCTTTTTGGTTTCTAGCGCAAGGCAGGAGCTGCCAAGACTGAAAGGGAACAGGGCAAAATTCTGAGTGGTAGAGATCAGTTGATTACTCAACACCCCGTGAGGGCACTGATATACTCTGAGGGCATGCCCTCATTCTACAGTGCCACAGTCGTCGCCTTGCGCTGCTCATAGCTGGCTCCAATGCCACACTCCTGATCCCGTGCAGGGAGAAAACCAGGGTCAAAAAAAGCAGGGGGGAAAAATACACTAAAAATTAATTCAAGAAAGCAATGGGCTTGCGCTGCATGCTCTCTACTTGGAGCAAGTTGGAGCAAGCCATGGCGTCGCAAAGCTCATCACCTCACCAACTGCGCCTCTTCCAAGGCAGCAAGCTCCACCAGAGCGGACTGACGAACGCAGGCGTCACGACAGACCCCGTTCCCATTCTAGGGCAGAGGGGGGGACGACAATGAAAAAAAAAGATAGGGAAGAATAAAGGCAATAGATGGCAATATTTGAACCAATATGATGCTGCCTCCAGCGAGCCAACTATAGTGACTATAGTGACTCGTGACTGTATATTATCTGTTTGCTTTCATTTGACCCATTTAACCTTGGGAGTCATGCATCCTCTCACCCACCTTCATGGTGGAAGTCTCCTTCTTCAGCGCAGAGGTTTGCTGGGACATCTCCTCCGAATTCACACAAAACCAAGTGGCCATATGTTGGCGCCAATGGCCGGGCCTTTCCGAAGCCATCCCCCCCGTCCTCTGCTGTCTCAATCTGCGACTGGGTCTTCACCTTGGCTTCTCGTGAAGCGGGTTGCAAGACCTGCTTCCAACAACTGAGCACACTCTGGATGTTCCAGAAACAAGTTGGTCCAGTCGTCCAGCCACCTACACTCTCCGTACATTTCCGTACACACTGGTGGTCTACCATCTGAGGCCTGGTGCCTTCAAGGCCTTGTCCTTCTCTGCGGACGACACATCGATGTCACCAGTGAGTTCCCTTCCAAAGTCGCGGTCATGCAGGCTGCACGTGGCAAAGACTGCAAGAGTGGCTCCAGCTGAGATTGAGTCGAACGTGCCTGTGTTCCTTGATGGCCTTCTCTTCCAATGCCTGGTAGAAAGAACGTGGGGCGCGCGGCTGGACCCAGGCTCGCAAATTTGGACGGTCCGCCTGAGTCTCCGAGATCGCGCGCTCGAAACCAGACTGGATCACTTCAAGGGTGCCAAGGATTCCGGTAGAACTGGCCTCCCATGCCAGCATTGTTAGGTGCTGTCACACTCCGCCAAAGTCCTCATGAAAAATCTTCTGAGGGCATCCAGTTGGTACGTGAACCGATCCAAGAATAATAACAGTTCTTCTTTCCATCTCTGTCTGGATGTCAAATGATCCATGGATATCCATGGTAGTTTCCATTTGATTGAATGTGTGCTGGTTCAAGTACCAAAAGTCCCAGCCTGAGCACCCTTGTATGCCTGGCGACACAGAGCAAAAATGGCATGAGGCATGTGGCTTTCATCACGTCGGAAGCTTGACTTCATGGCAGGCAGTGGGTCCCCATTTTTCGGCCTCGCCATTGTCGAAGCCAGCATCTGGGACGTCTTCCGCTGTTTGCTGTGCAAGGGATTCCACCTTGACAGCAGCCCGACAACTCTGCAACCATTGGAACCAAACGGAACCTCGGGCAGCGCCTTGGCCTCCTTTCCTTTTGCATAGAAAGCGGAGAGCACCTGAAGAACCCGCAAGACATCGCATGACAAAGCTATCTATACATATCTATACCTATCCGCAGCCATCCGTCGCTACCCATGGCTATCCATGGCTATCGCTATCCACGGCTACCGCATCACCTCACATCTTCGGAGCCCCAAAGTACGGCGCCTGTGTGGCCTGCTTGATTCCGCTGATTGCATCCTGCCACAGTGGAAAGATCAAGAAGTTCGGCTGAAAATCGGGCGTCAGTCTATGCAGTTTTGGGCCATACATCCATTCCTTTTGTATCCATCCCATCTGGGCATTGCTGCGATTCCTGCCTTTGCATCAGAAACTTTCGTCGCGGACTCCTCAGCCTTTCCACGTGACACACGCACACGCACACACAAACATTCAAATAGTAGCGAGAACCGTAAATATGTCAGAATGTCTTCAGGATGTCTTCATACTTTGGTACTTCGACCAGGCAGATTGATGATCTCCTCAAATACCACACTGTCTTGCCGACTCCTTGCCTCCTCCTTTCGGACAGAATCAGCCTTGGTCTTCCTGAGTTCCCCGGTTTGGATTGCCCAGTTCAGTCTCGTGTCAAATACATTCAAATACGATGACAAACAAATGACAAACAAATGACAAAATATGGCAAATACATAAAAAGACTGCGAGAATCAGTAGCTTCATGCGGCTGCTCTTTTCACAGCTCGCCATAGGCTCCAACCCCTCCCAAGAGCCAGAGCTTAATTTCAATCCAAGCCACTGTGCTGCCAACTCTTCCAAGGCTGCTTTCTTAGTTGATGGAAAGTGACAGGGAAGTTTCAGTGGCCAACACCATCCCCGCCATCGGGAATCCCCTTTGAAAACGTTGCGGATTGCGCTTTCATCCAACCCACCAAGAGCGGCACGAGAGTGGAGATCTCTTCCAAAAGCTGGTCATTGCGTGCCTGTTCAGCTCCGTCACTTGTGCCCTTCCATTCCGTCTATTTCTAAAAAAACATGGAAAAAACAAGAATTATTACGTGGAAGCATCATGGATCATCATTGAATCCATCCCACCAAATGCACTGCATGTTTTCGAGCAAAGGCAGGCTGAAGCCTCGTTGGCCGCCAAGTCTCCGTTCAGCTGGGAGACCTTCAAATAGTCCGGAATAAAGTATAGACAGGCATCAAGCACTCGGGAGACTGTGAGGAACATGAACATCATGTCAGTATTAACAAGAAGATGCAATAAGAACAATAATGGAAATGAAAATGCATTAATAGCACAACAACGAAATTAAATAAACAAAACAACATAGAATATAAACTAAACAGCAATATGAAACATACGTGTCTGCATATGTGTTTCATGACGGCTATAAAAACATCTTTCAGTGCATCGATTGCACATCAAGCTGTCGAGTCAACACTTGGATTTCTGGCCTTCTCTGATGCCTCGTTGCGGAGCACCTCGGCCTCACCAATCTCCTTGTCACAGTATGCCTGGCAAGCCACAAAATTGGAAACCCCTCAACAAACGGAGGTTTAATATGCTGCAATGGCAAACTCATCTACCTATACACAATCACAATATATATATTATATATATATAGTAACTAGTACACAATATGCATATATATATTATAATATATATTATAATATGTATATATATATATACATGTGTGTGTGTATGTATGTATCAAATATTAAAAAGTAAACAATGCGCGATTTACATATATATGCCCCATTGATATATTTAATATATTTGATGAAACCAGAAGGTCAGAAGGTATCCCACAATCTCAGTGGATCTCAGTGGATCTACATCCAAGCAGGTTGCCTTCTTGGACTGGGATGAGGCAGCCTGCGGAGATTTTGGCGCTGGCAGCGTACTTCAAGCCAGCTGAGGCTTGCTGAAGAGCGCTGAGGGAAGTTTGCTCTGGTCGATAAAATATCAAGGTTTTTTCATGCGCATTTCCAGTATAGAATTCTACCACGCCAAGACAGGCAAGCTCGGAATTTATGTCCTGTTGTCAAGCTCACCTGTTCCTGCAGCTTCGTGATGAGGCCAGAGATGAGATCTTTGATGACTTTCAAAGGGTCCTGGCTGTGTCAACAGGTTCACCAGAAGGTCCCCGAACCACGCGCTTCACTTGAGCAACTCAAGTAATGCTGTTCATGCGCGTTCCACAACTCCGAAGCACCTCCGAAGCGCGTTGGGCCAAGTTGGCCTCAAAGTGCAACGGCATCGCATGACACAAAGTCTGACACAAACTAATACTAACACCTGTGTTTGAACATGGTAAAAAATGTAAGAGTTTGCCATTTGCACCCGGCACCACAGCACACAACCAAAGCATATCCAAACAGAGTATGACCTGCTCCAACCTTCCACATTAGGTTCTTATGTGCTACATCTGACCTAATATATAAATCAGTATCACTATCACCACATTGTCCAAATCCATACGTGGGAAATATGAACCTTTGCTCCAGCAGTGTAGTATCTCAGGATGGCACCAAACGACGGCTCTGCAACTTGCTGGCACCACTGCTGAGCAGCGCGACCAACCTCAAACAACAAGATGCAGCCATTGCACCCAATTCGGATCGAGATCCCTCCTGGGTCACCAAATTCTGACAAGCCACCTTTGGCGCTCTGGGCTGAGCAAGGCTGACTGGACCTTGCATGGTACGGACTTCCATGGAATTGATTAGAATCCCAGTTGCCCGGCTCGTCTTCACACACTCTCTGCCGCTTCAAGCTTTGCGAAGCTGGAGAGCTGAGGCATTTACACTGGCAGCGGCCACCAGGTGCTCCGCCTTCCATCCCAACGAACTAGAAACAACCAGGAGCTACATGGAGCTACATGGAGCTACCAGATCTTGTGGTCCCAGTGGCTTGTCACTGCCGTTCTTTTAACTCACCTCTTACAAGCTAGGAACGGGGTGCTGGAATCCATTGCCGGAATTTCACTCATCTTCCAAGCAGTGCCAGCCTCCTTGACTCCTTCCTGGTTCGCCTCACAGCACATATGTGAGTGATGAGTCCTGCATCCGAAACTCAACAAAGCAACACGTTGCCAAACAGTGTGTCGTAGCACGTTGTTTTGTCAAATTACATGTTCCGACCCGGATTTTTTGGAACTGTTTGAATCTTTCAGCAATTGCTTCCACCGCTTCAGATTCTCTGAGCCGAAAGCAACTTGCAAGAAGCTGCCCACATCCACAACCCCTTGCACATGAGGTTTGGCCTCAACCTGACCCAGGAAAACCAACTCTCGGAAAGCTGCTCGCAAGCACTACGTCACTACGCAAAGAGTACAGCTGCTGTAGGCATCGAAAGTCGCACATTCATCTTGTTGTTCATCATCTTTGACTGAAACCAGTGCAGGGCAAAGAAATCTTGAGTGCTGAGTGCTGACCTCATAGAGCATGGCCTGTCAAGACTACACAAGCATAGTCATAGTTTATGAAACAAAACGTGTGATCTCTCTCTCTCTCTCTATCCGTGTGTTCTTGATCAACCGAAAACTGCGCGAGCCTTGCCAGGAGCCAAGGTGTCCTGCCAGACTGCAGCGACAATCCATTAACATGTAACTTATGTTCCTGTTTCAGCTGACTTCTTGGTCCTCCCCTAATATACAACTGTATGTAACAGGTTGGGGCGTTCACTTGTCGTCTAAATCCACAAAGGACGTGATCCACCGGGCCTTCAAGATGTCAGTCGCCTTGGTAATTGCTTCAAGTTCTTCCTCTCGCATGGCCTGCATCAAAGTCATCAAATCCAATGCTTTGTCTTCATCTGACCTCTCAGTTCAATCTGCTGTCCCTTGGTATCTCTCCTTGCGCTGTTCGAAAGTCGCAGCTTTCTCCTGCAAGTGACGACAGTCAAGCGAAAGGTACGAGCCAGGATATGCCGGATATACCTGTTCAAGCTGGCAAACCAGATCAATTGGAGGACGCAATGCTCCTTGCAAAGGACTTCAGTCTCCTTGACGTACTTCTTGTCATCCTGGCACCCGTGAACAAAATTGCACGAATACTGGCATGCCGAAGTCTGCTATCTAAGGAGGGGAATTATCGGACACTACTGTGCTTTGGTTCTATGCCAAAGGGCTAATCGCAGCAACATAGTTGCCAAGCACCTACCAGCTGATGGTGACTCAACTTCCCTCTGAGTCACACAGTCGCTGGCTCAGCGATTGGGTGAATTCGTAGCACATATAGCTGCTATAATATTGGTTTGTGTATCTTCGCGGTGTTTGGGTGATGTTAGTCAGTATGATCGACTTGGCCACGGCGCTGAGACTCGCCTCCAAGGTCTCCTGTGTGGTAACGAGGTCGGACTTGGCGGTGCCAATCGCCTTCACTCGAGCACCAAGTTCCTGTGTGGCGAGAGCAGGGAGCACGCAGAACTTGGTGCTTCTATGCACTCCTTTCAGTGCAGACTCAGCACTTTAAACCAGGACTAGGTGCGATATTTTTAAAGCTCATGACCAAACATTCGGTTTGCAAAAGCATGGGCCGCTTTGTAAGGTGCATTCCTGCTTCATGGTGTTGAGCTGCTTTTTCTTGGCGGCAAGGTTCTGCTTCATGGTCTGGCCAGGGAGGCGCGGAATCGCAAGAGTTCGTAAGTGATGAGTGGATCACCATATCGCAAGATATGTCGCAAGCATGGCAGTGGCCTGCTGCGCCATCTTATAAGCAGTGTCCGCTTTGGCCTCGTCCATGTCGGCCTACACGGCTGCACACACGTCCACCAAGCTGCGCCCAGTGTGCAGCATGGCCATGAAGGGCATCAAAGTATGTCACACATCTTCACAGCTCCTTACATCTTCACACAAATGCAGGTGGTACAAATGTTGCAAGGCTGGGCGCCCTGACCGTCTTGTCAGACTTCCTGAACTCAGCCTGCAAGTCTTCCAGCATGTCAACCACACCCTCGTAGGAAGAGTCCTGCAAAGTCTGAAGGTCTTTGATGCAATTGATGTTGAAATATGTTGAATAACCATGCCAGCTGTGTTCAGGCCGTGGCCTCCCCAGAGATGGAAGTCATGGCCTTCAAACATTTGCGAACACTGACTTGCAAGAAAGGGTCAGCGCCACCAGTCTGTGAGGCTTCTATCTCTGAAGTTCTATCTGGCAGTGTATCTGAATTTTAAGGTGATGTAATAGGCGGCACTTACCTTCAACCCCAGTCTCCCACATGCCTTGCTAGTCTTCAGTCCCAGGTTGCTTGCCAAGAGCATTGCTTCCTTGACTGTTGTTGTGATGCTCCTTAGGCATGCTCGGGCATGCGTCACAACATACACATGCCAATTCAACTGCATTGGATACTCCTGACACATAGCGGCACGCGAAATCTGATTGTCCAAGACGAGGACGATTTCTGCAGAAAGCTTGAACGTCCAGCCTACTGCACCCATGCATCCAGGCAATGCAACACAGAACTTCGTGTTGCAATTTGGATGGGTAAAAAAAAGAGCCATATTGTCACAGCCTTCATCTCTTCAAGTGCTTTGGCAATGGCCACGTTGGCAGCCTTGCAGCCAACAAACAAGTAAAAAGGAAACATGCTCACTGTTTACAAAAGTAGGACAAGGGCCATTACGTCACAACGCTCATCAATTGCCACACGATGTCCACTGGAACCAACCTCCACTTCTCCATTGGTCTTCTTGTACTCTGCCAACTCTTCTTTCCTTGTTTCGGCCGTGTCCTTGCCAGAATGCTGCTGCGTCTATGCCATCCGAATTAATATGTGAATCAACTCCCAAGTGCAAGGGGGTGCCGAAGCAAGTTCCATCAAATGAGTTAGAATGTGGGCTGCAAATATGTTAATGGCTTGGTGTCCTCAATCTTCTTCTTCAGTTCATCAATCTCGGTCTCCAAGTCTCCGATGGCCTACCACGACAGCGAAAGGGAGCGAACCAGCAAGTGAAACGAGGGACAGTTGGCTGTAGCTGGCCATAGTGACAAAAACTGAGACTGTGTGTGACACCTATCGTTGCAAACCCCCAGACATGTCCAGACCTCATTGAAACACAGAATGCTTTGACAGAAGCGACTTTCTTTGTAGCCACAGTCACTCGCCTTCTTGTCCTTGGTGTTTGTCTCTGTCCAGAGGTCAATGTTGGCCTTCAGGACAGCAGCATACGAAACATCTGGGAGCCGCCAGAGGAATTCAGGCCTTGAGAGAAGTCTCCTTATCCGTATTTTCAGTGATGGCAGCGGTCTTCTCCTCTTTGGTGTCGGTGCCTTGATCCATCACTTCGTGTACTTCGTGGCACGCTGTAAGCACACATGTGTTTGCACACAAAAGTTCACATATGCATGTACATTCTATATCCCTGCATAAGTCTTGCATATAAATGACTATAAATGTACATGATTGTACATGTACATACATTAGTATCACTATAGTATATCAGTATATCTCGTCTTAGTATGTTCATTCTCCCACTGGGATTCTATGCGTGGATCCGAGGTACAGAAGTTCTCGAACTTGGTGTAAGTTCTGAATTCTGTCTCTCCCTGCAGGGGATTGACAGCGGAGTGCAGGCTCAAGAGTCTCTCAAATTTGCTTGGCCAATTCGCTTGGCCTCTGCCGTGACTTTGTTGGCGGTGTTCTCCATCATCTTAAACACCTGAAAAGTGACAACTCGCAATGTGTCTTTCTGCTTAGCATTGCCTGGCTAATCCTCTTCTTCTCAAGGCACGACAGATGGAAGCATATCAACATTATCAATGCGGCACTGTCCGTTGTACTCCTGAAATTAGATGCATGCTGCATCCAGCTGTCACTGAAAGATGCAGTAGTCTGTATCGTTTCGGCATTGTGCTGAGCTCAGCAACCATTTCGATCGCAGCAGTCTTCTTCGTCGGGTCACTTTCCGCATTGCCTCCATGGGACAAGGGCATACCAAGCTTTCAGAGCCACGCAGCCACAGCACACGAGTTTTAGCCGCACACTGCTGTTTAACGTGTGAACTTCATACAACTCTGAACTTTCTCATTCTCTGGCTCCGGAGGCTCCCTCCTCCAACGGCAAAAGCCAGGACCAAGAGTCCAAACATAGCCATAAAGTGCCTGGCCTGCAAGTCAAGGAACAGAGCTCGCGCTCGCATCTATTGTGCTGAAACATTGATGAATAATTGATGAATGTTAATATATATGCAAATTATACAAAGAATTGCAAAGAGACCTTGCAGGCTTTGCACGGCACTGGCCTCTTCGTTAGAATCCTAAGCCCACGTTTGAACTGTGAAAGGCGGACGCCAGACAGGAGCTATATGAAGTCATGACAACTGTTGCATGAGAGCTGCATCTTTCCATCTGAGGCCAAGCACTGGGATCGGATAAGCCAAGCAAGAGCAGCTAGGGCTCCGAAAAGCTCAAAGCTCAGCTTGAGGCTGAAAACGACAGCGGGACGCCAAATGCATCCAACTATCTATCTATCTATCTATCTAATCGAATCGAATCTAATCTAATCTAATCTAATCTATCTATCTATCTATCTATATATATATTATAAATAGATATATGATATATACACTATATATGTGTGTGTCAGTATACCATCCATCAACTTTCCAAGGTGTGTGGCATACCCTCCAGTCTGGTCGCTGTGGTTTCATCTCAGCTTTGTCATCTTTAAATTATTTACATCCATGTAAATCCCCCAAGATTCCGCCAAGAAAAAACGACCACGCCACCTGGCAAACCTGGCAAAGACGAAGTCATGATAGTCATGGCCGACTTGAGCCACAGACAGTTACCAGTGTTGCGACGTGCCATCCCAAAAGTCTCCAGCATGAAATCCTCGGCACTTGGCAGACTCGCCCGCGGAAGAGTTGGAAGGACAGGCAAGACTGGGGTAGAACAGAGAAATATAGGAGAGTAAAGAGAATAACGGAGCATGTAGGAGAATACAGCGGAAATATGGGAGAGTATGATATAGGCTATAGGAGAGCACCGGAGAATATAGGAGAATATAGGAGAATAAAGGAGGATCAAAAGGCGTGCGAAGCTGGGCTGTCTCTGAAGCCGAGTTCAGCTGGGTTCAGCCACCCAGTCTTTGGAGCGTCCAGCGAAGTGGTGCAGCACAGCTGGCCTCGACAAGGACCGCAAGTCACAGAGGAAATTTCCATCATCAAGCAGATATCAAGCAGTCTCCAGGCAACCAACTCTTCTAGCCCTCGAGCGCCAACAACCTCAAGAGAGAAGACTGAAGACCAGTAATAATGTTCTACAGGAAGACAGCAGACGCACTATATATATATATTATTTACTGAATTATCTATCTATTTATTTGTTTACTTATTTATTTATTTATGTATTTATTTATTTATGTGTGTGTGATTATAAATGCATCTCCGCATCTAAAATCTAAAAAATGACTGAATGCACTTGAGCATGCTTCGAAACGCGACGAGCGACACTGATGCCGCATGGGCGGCACGAATGTTCAACGCCCATTGCAGCCAGAAATTTGCAGGATCCCTAAGGATCCCACGTGATTGACATCAACCAATCGGGGATCAGCAAAGCGGAAAAAGGAAGAGTGTCTGGCACCGAAGGGGCCCTCAGCAGAGCAATTCCAAGTCTCCTTCATCTCTCTCCTTTCGGGACATGGTATCTCACGATATCTCTTTCGTGTGCTTGAATTGACTATGCCCGAAACGGCCAAGCGTTCGCTCGCACGCCACCAGCATAGCGCGTAGAGTGCAATCTGAAGTTGGCTGAGAGTCAAACCACTTGCCAAGAAATGACTATGACCCTTTATGCAATACCCAAAAATGCGTCATGACAATGCATCCATGTCGGCCTCATGGTTGCCCTTTGCATTGGGCCAAACATATTGTGCACATTCGGAATCATAGCCTCGATGCAAATCTCAGTGCGGATCTGGAAAGCCTTCATTGTTTCACTCGCTCTGCCCACCTTCATCCCCTCTTGCGTTCGCCTGGCAAAAAAAGCACCCACAAACACGGACTGCATGGGGCTCTGGTTGCAGCAAAAAAGAACTAGCTCAAGGCCTCCATGCCCAAGATCTCCAAGACAGTCTCGTCGAAGGCACCCTGATCCTTTTCAATGTTTTGCATCCATGCAGCCTGAGCCAAGCAAGCGAAACACTTTGCAAACCTTTGGATGCTCTAATCATATCTATCATGCTCCATCACGCACGCCCACCTTTTCCAACAGAAGGTCTAAGAAGAAGTGCCCCCTCTGAGAGGACCGAATCAAGACCACCTGCTTGGCCAAATTGCGGTGTCTGGTGGCTGTACCAAGGCGTGAAAGCCTGTTGAACAGTGAGGCCTGTGGGCATTGAGATGCTGGCTCCGTTGTTCAAAGTTTGCGGCTTACCAAAGTCCCGCGTTGCAACGTCCGGGGAACCGAAAGCTCCCCCTGCACCACAACTACCAAAGACTTAGGAATCACTGTGCGTCCCAAATTCTGTCTGTTCCCACCTGACCAGGCACCCAAGACAGCTGGAATGGAAACGTTCCAACCTTTCTGCATCCCATCGAGTCAATCGTGGCGTTGGGAACTGCAGATTCAACTCAACCCCTGGGATACAAGCACTCGGGAACAATCAGCTGGTCTGGGTCAACCACAAGCAAGGCCTGGCAGAATATTGGCCGGGGCCCCTGAAGAAGGGATACTGTATGACTGACAAGCATCAGCTTACAACCGCCTTGTAGTAGCTCAGGTATTTCTTGGCCTTGGCAGCGAGTTGGTGCGGCAACTGCGGCTGAGGATGGCTGAGGTGCGTGAAAAAACTTAAGTCTGGTCCTTGTTTCCTTTGCATCGAACCGTGGGTTGGACCCCGCTATCTTTTGACCCCATTGGAACTGGGTGTAGGGCAGTGAACCATCTCAACCAGTTTGGAGCGCGATGATGCGGTGGGCTGACCTCTGTACTGATGTGGCTGCGAATGTTTTCAATGCTTAAAGCTCGCGAGTAAAAGTCGTGCATGATGCTTCAGCTGGTTTGGGCCTCCGTGTCATCTGTCTCAAGAATGAAGCCCATTCCATGACCTATTGATAGGAGCAGTGGAAGATCTGAAGCTTTCATCTGATTGAGTGATGGCATTGAGTTGCTTTACAAGCTAGCACGGAGTAGCTAGAAATCCTATTGCTTGTGTTTCGATTCCAGTCTGGTCAGGACGAAACGAAGGGCATAGCAACGCCAAAGGTTGAGGAACGGCTGGTAGGTGTGGATCCTTGGCAAAAGATTTCGACAACAACATGGAACGCACCGCACCGTATATCATTTGTCGTCACTATGCCGCCGACTTGTTCGGTGTTGCCTTAGGTAGCTCTAAGGGTTCAGAGAGGCTTTGCAGGTGGATCAGGGAGCATCATGGACAACGCATTGAAGACTGATCTCCTTCACACTCCATACAGAAGCACTAGAAAGTGACCTGAAGCGTCCTGAACCGCACAAATCAAAGCCCCATGCTGCCACCAAAACAGCCACCTGCCCAGTTGTCTGTCCAGAGCCAGGGCCTACAGTGAAGTGTGCCAGGTTTGAAGGGAGAAAGTGCTGCCCTCGACATTGCAGAAACATGCGAGTTATATAAAATAGTTAAAACAGGTCAAAACGGATTGAAGTGCACCCATGGGAGGGCATCATGCGGGCACTGCGTCGCATCTAAAGTAGCTTCAAGTAGGATGGGGTCAACGGTCAAATCATATCAGGACACCGCAGCTGCCCGGGCTCGCGCCGGCACTGGGATGTGGTGCTGCAGCATGTCTGGGAAGCCTGGCTGAAGATTCCGTTTCTGGAAATGGTGTGCGGAAATTTCCCGCCAATCCGCCTGAAGCGCTCGACTTCTAATCGTCGAACCTCAGAATCTGCTTTGACCAGTGCTGGCACTGACGCCTCGCTGGTGCCGCCTTCGCGCATTGTTCCCTCCGTGCATAGACCAGCTCTCCAAGTCCGGACATGGCCTCAACCCACACCACGTCCCGTGAAGGTGCACTGCGTCACCGCCCAAAACCAGCTCCATAGCCAGATATCGGAAAAACGCATCAGACTTAGGGAGAACGTGTGAACAATATGTCAAGGTCACAAGTCTTGGAATCCAGCCCAGCTTGGTTCGCTCTCACTGATGAAACCATAGGCGCGCACTAGCCTTGCCCGAGCTTGGCATCAATGCAATCGAATGCAATTATTCCCCGAGGGTCCTTCTTACAACATCTTACCTTACCACCTCTTGCTCATCTGCTTCATATAGGTGTCACATGGTGTCAGACGCTGCGCCTGAATGTCCTTTATCATTATTATGTAATGACAACTTGCAAGGCCTCTTATTTGGCGGCGGCAGTTGTTGATTGGTTTAGGAACGGTCCGTCATCGATACCGTATGATACAGTAGTATATCACAGTCCATTCCTTCAAAACCAGGAAGATGAGGAAATGGAACTTGGCTCCGAGCAAAAGTAGTGTCTGAGTGCAGCGAGCCGTCTCTTCCAGCTCCGCTGTCAGACCCTGGAGAGACACTCTGACGCATCAGCTCTGAAGCTCACAGTGAAACTGAAGAATATCAGAATATTCATAAATTTCTTGTTTGACCAAAACATCAAAAAAGACGACCTGAAACACCGGTCCCCCACTTTGCCAGCTTCAAGGTGCTCAATCGTTCTTTTCCATGGCCTAAGTTGTTTCCACCCAAAAGCCTGAACCCGATTTGCACCTGCAATGCTAGGATGATGGCGCAAGCCTACGACACTTGAGTGCAACCGATGGAGTCTGTATCTCCGGGCGACCCTGCTTCTCGGTCTCAGGTGACACGCACTTCAACATTGAACTCAAAAACCTTGGAGGGGGATAGATATGACACCCATTTTTAGGATCTTTGAGGATCTTTCAGGAGTCATGACTCATATCACTCATATCTGCCTATGGATAACACAATAATGATGTGCAGCAGTATGCTTCCAGAACCTTCATAAATGATTTATTATCACCGGACAAGATTGGGCATTGCTTTAGCATGCTTCAGCTCCTTTGTGCCCATAAAGGTGCGTGGTGCCCGAAGCCCGCCTCTGGGCAGACTTCAGAAGCAGCTTCTTGGAAAGCCAAGCCCACAAGACCTTCTGACCTCAGATTTTAAAGTTGTGTGACATCACTGATCCGAGGATTGACGAAACAGATTCGCCTGGAAATGCTACGTGTACAAATGGAGTGCTGGAGTTCCGACGAAAGTCAAAAGAGGTACTTGACGCCATCTGTTCGCGGGTGGGAACTGTGCTTCGCCCTTCTCAGGCTTGTACAGAGACACACAGCCCTTGAGAAAGTCTGGGGAGTCATCGTGGAGGACCTGGTGGCAAGGCTCACAAATTGTCCAAGTTCCTGACAGTCATTCCAGAAGACATTGTTTCCCGACCAGGACAGGATTTGAAGGTAGGAGGGGTAGGAGGGGTAGGAGGGGTAGGAGCTGTCATGACGGTTACTGGGTGCAACTCAGGTAGGAGCAGGCTTGTCTGCTGCAGCCAACTGGATGGCAAGTTCAGCGGCCTGAAACAGCTCGTGATTTTCAACGGTCACCATCACTCCACAAATCTGCAATGGGCCCCGAGTGCAGCACCCTTGAACAGCCATTGATGACGTCGGTGCCACTAATAGCGCCCTGGCAAACTTTCCCATTTATACATGCCGGATGTTTAAAGCTTTCCACCTGGAGGAAACCAGAACTCAAACCCGACGCCTCACCCAACGGTGCTGCACAACTAGCACCGCACCTGTAGAGTGAACAAATGCATTCTGACCTCTGAGACCTCTAAGCATTGCGTTGGGCACCCTCCAAGGTTCGCACTTTCCAAATGTCAAAGCTGAGAAGCATAGCCAGTGCCACAGCTCTGGCCACATGCCGAGAGACTGCCATACGGCATAGCAGCCCCCAACATTATGTTTCTTGGATCTTCTTGGGAGATGTTCAAGCAGTTTGAATCATTGCAGTACTGGGCCCCTTGACTCTTGACCTTGGATTACTATATTTACATATATATATATGTGTGTGTGTGTATTTGAATACATCTGAAAAATTGTTTTCATTGTTCCTTCATTGTTCTTTCATTGTCATTGTTTCTTCATTGTTCCTTCATTGTTCCTTGTTCACTGCATACTGTGGGAAAATGACATGAGGTGCAATAATACGGTATAGTGTCCCAGCGACAGCTGGCAAGCTCCATAGAACCCGAGTTTGTTGTGCTCAAGGAACTTCAACTGTAGAAATTTCCGGGTGTGGCATGTCTGCGTGAATATCAACTTATTTTTGGCTGGGATGTCCAATGTCTAATACAACATTGTGAGTTTTCTCTGCAGTTTGTGCATCAAATCTGCCCTGTCCTCGTGGATTTCCGTTCTGCTACATGTTTTATGCCAAAATGTGCTCCAATCCATTACCTTGAACCATCTGTCCGACACAACTTTAAACAAAAATCAAATTTGGACCAACGCGATGCATCAAATTACAGTTACAGAGTCGATCCAACTATCCCTCAGCAGGAAGCACAAGAGCACAAGATTTCCGCCTTTTCTTTGCATTTTGCTTTGGGTTTAAGCCTCGCCACTGCATAACGCTGAGCATGATGTGGCATCGCATCTTGCCAAAATAGACCCAGGAATCTTTGTAAAACACGAACCTTTACCATGTCTGTACCGTTTCCCGCTTCATGCTCCAATTCAATGTGTTTTTTATCTCCGAGTGCTGGCATCTGTCCGACCTTTGGCCCGGACTTCCGCCAAGCACTCAGGGCATGTCAGTCCTTGAAATTCGCCAACAAAGCTGCTCAAAGCGGCAAAACTTAGGGTTTCAGCCCTTCAGAGCCTTTCAGGGGGAATGGCCCAAATCATGTTATTTTTTCTTTCTCCGTGTGGAACTGCCACCATGGCTCTGTTTCAACTGCAATATCTTCAGTTTCAATTACAAGTAGTGCCCGGGCAAGCCGGGGGCGGAAGTTTCAAATTTGAAACGCTTATATAGCCTATAGAGCGGAGCAAAGGTCGTGCCTGCAGGTGACAGGCAAGCCTCGTGTGCTTCGCAGCAACAAGCTCTTGACTTTCAATCCGCAAACGCCCGACAAGCTTCCCCATCCATCTTCCGGGACACACTTCGTCCTGCAAAACACAGCATTTCGTGCATCCGCTATCTCTCAAACATGCATTTCGCGCAAGACTTCCCTCAAAAACTGAAAGTGGAAGATGTGAAAGCGAAGCTTTCGTGCGAGACTTCCCTCAAAAAGTGAACGCTGACGATGTGAAAACGAAGCTTTCGTGCGAGTCTTCCCTGAAAAAGTCTAAGTGGAAGATGTGAAAACGAGGCTTTCATGCTAGACCTCCCTCAAAATCTGAAAGTGCAAGATGTGAAAACGAAGCTTTCGTGCGAGATGTCCCCCCAAAAGTGAAAATGAAAGATGTGAAAACGAAGCTTTTGTGCGAGACTTCCCTGAAAAAGTGAAAGTGGAAGATGTGAAAGCGAAGCTTTCGTGCGAGACCTCCCTGAAAAAGTGAAAGTGGAAGATGTGAGAACGAAGCTTTCGTGCGAGATCTCCCTCAAAATCTGAAGCTGAAGATGTGAAAACGAAGCTTTCGTGCGAGACCTCACTCAAAATCTGAAAGCTGAAGATGTGAAAACGAAGCTTTCATGCGAGATCTCCCTCAAAATCTGAAAGCTGAAGATGTGAAA
>Ga0126342_10001634_pt1 | contig 32360 bp, 26 predicted proteins | sample Cyp1metagenome_FD_92528 | JGI IMG/M metagenome (GOLD analysis project Ga0126342, IMG submission 92528) | Coral microbial communities from Lord Howe Island, Old Settlement Bay, Australia - Cyphastrea 1 metagenome | ecosystem: Host-associated > Invertebrates > Cnidaria > Coral ...
GGTACAAAGATAAGTACAAAGGCTGTTTCCATGGCAACATTCAATTTGCATTTACAACGTGCCATGAGAAATGCACCCTGAAATCATTTGGAAGATGAAGTTCCTATGATCCAATATATTGGAAACATGCCACGTGTAGCGGGTATAACATGGTATAACGGTATAATCAACCAAAAAAAATAGTGATCAACAAATCTTGCTATGTCCACAAGAAACGGATGTTGAAGTCCCACCCATGAAATGCATTGGATTTGGAAATCCCAGGAATTCAAAATCAGACCCTGGCCGGTGAGGTGCCCAAAGCTGGAGAATGGCGCTGGATCTCCTGAGGACAGCAGTTTTTGACGATTTTCCCATGGTGGGTGGATTTTTCATTACCACCTTTGACTACCGGGGGGGTATACATTATATTCATTATATAATATATATATATATATATCATTATATAATTACATACATTGGTAGATGGTAGACGTCAATATGGTAAATAAATGTAACTTAACAAAGCTATGGGCAATCTATAGCTAATCATCACAACTTAATTAAACGGACTACGTAGCTACGTTGCACCAAAGAGTAACCATCATTCCGACGACCGCCTTCCAGGATCGGTGCCACGACTTTGGCCGCCTATCCGCGGCTCCCAGGCTGTTCCTCAGGCATCAGCGCCTGTGCTCGCGCGGGCTGCTGGCTCCGGGCCTTACACAGCTTCCAAGGCATGCGCCTCTTGGACGAAGCCGAAGCGGGTTCTTAAGGCAGAAGACATGGCCGGGAAACCATGAGCACCGTGATAGCAGCATATCCTGGAACTTCATAGTATGTTTCGAGATTTTGGGGTGACTTCCACTTCTTCAACCATTTTTCAAGCCACTTCATGCTTTCCAATTGTGGTGACAGGAGCGTGAGGGTTTATGAATTTGAGAAAGATCAGTGACGACAAGATTTGGAAGGATCATTTCATTTATTTTTGCAACACGATACCCTCATCCCATGCCATGCCTACAGGCCAGCTCCATGATGCTCCATGTTACCGTATGGCACTGTCATTGTCACTGTGACGAGATAGTGAACAAGTTTAATTCATCACCTTAATTCATGCTGAAGATTACCATAGACTACGCACATACAGACATACATACAGACATACATCATACATCCATATATAATATAATATATATATATATCATATACAATATAATATATATATATATATATATATATATATATATATTATATATAATATATATATATAATATGCATGTGTGCGTGTGTCCCTTTATATTACCTGGTTATATCAATATTGCTTTGATTTTATTTAGTTCTTGCATTGGTGTAGCCTGTGGAATTTGCAATGCCTCAGGTCGGCACGGTCCTGCACCAGATGTCGCCGCCTGCGGTGCGCTGCTGGATGCGTTTGATGAAGCCGGACAATGGCAGTGGTCCCTGTGGCTTTTGGTGCCCTGGTGACATTCATCGCCACCGAAGTGCACCAAGAAATCCTGGTCCTGGACTATCATTTGGTATCATTTGGGTTTATCTAGAAATGGGATCGGGAGAGACATACCATCTCATGGTTGATTGCTGGTTGATCATCATTTCCCCCATCCTTCCATTTTGGATCTTGGGTTTTCCCCAAAGTTGGGCCAAACGCGATCTCTTCGGTTTCGCTCGCCCCAGGATCAAATGTTGGAGCAGAAGTTGCCCCGACCAGACTTGGCGGCCATAACCTCTGTCATCAACGCCTGTGGAATGCAGATCCAGTGGGCTCCTTGAAGAAACTATCCATCGGAAAGGCCATGTTTTTTCATGTTTTTTCTACGGAAAAAAACATGGAAAAACAAAGGATCCATGACTGTATTTCTGACATAGCTGGGGGTAATCCCAGGTTATTCCCGTATTTTTTTCCTCCTGGATATCAACTATTGCAACTATATATATATATATATTGGTAATTGAAACCACAATGGATAGTTACTAATTTAATAGTGTTATATTTATATATATATTATATCATACTTCTTGTAGTAATACTTGTCCCTTCAAATTGCCATGAGCAGCTGTACCTAGGAGAGGGCGCTTCACTGGCTGCGCGCCACATCGACGACTTCGCTCAGTCCAAGTGCTGCAACCTACAACGCGGTGGCGGGTGCGTGTGACCGCGGCTTGCAGCCAGAATTGACCTTGGAAATTGTGAGTTACTTGGCACTTGGGAAGCAAATCTTCTGAAAACGCGTGAATTGTTGGGATGGGGTTGTTGGATGATGTTGATTAAATCCAATGCAATCATTTGGAATCATTTGAAAATAGATGAAAGTGGATGGACATTGACATTGGTACAATATGTGGCAGTCAAGGGCCGGCAGAGACTTGATTTCTTCAGTCATGATGGTTTACCATGCGAACGTGGTAAGCCCAACCTATTTAACAACTCCCATGCTTTGAAGGTTCTTGAAGACCCGCAGAGGGCAAGATATAGATGATATAGGAAGGATGGGTATGGCGGGTATGGCATGATATGGCACGATTCACCTATTTTGCGGGTTGTTGGCACATGATATTGTACACCCTTTAATAATCCAACAGAGCTATGGAACATCGCCATATTTGATAGCTAAATCATATCGTATAAATGGATATAAATGGGCAATTTCCGCTATGATGTCAGTTGGCGGGTACTGTATAATTAATCCCATAATCTACAGTAACTATAGTCCCTTAGTCCCGTTTTTGTTGGTTAAACATGGTTAAACTTCATGATTCCCAATAAAAAACGTGTGGTTTCACCCCAAGGTTTTTGGTTGAATCCCATGAGTCCCAGGAGAGCTGAGGGAGAAGCACTTGCAGCTGGCCTCCCAGCTGTAATTCGTTTACTTTGTCGCTATATATATATATATGTATTATATATATATATTATATGTATATACAGTGTGTATATATATATATATGTACTATTCAGTGACTGAACTCTCAGAGAGGGCGATGGAGAGAGAGAGAGAGAGAGAGATGTATGTATAATTTTTATTTATTTATGTGTTATATATATATTTATACAATGCAGGATCTATTTCTGTGTATGTGTGTGTATGTATTGTTCAATCATTTGTTTTAGATTGCACAAATATACTCATTCTGCATTGGTTGCACAGATGGATATAGTTTACACACCATTCCAGTGGCATTTCAAGTCAAGTCATACCATTGCCAAATTGCCACGGATAAAGATTGTATTTTTTTCGACATTGACCAGTGAACCAGACAATGTACTCAACGTTCGAATTCATGCAATGACATATGTACATGGATATGTGGTGTAGTTATATTGGTGAGCATGAGATCCAGAAACTAGATAAATGCATAATTTTTATGGCATAAATCGTTGACCAACTTGAATACAAAAAACTGTCCCCAAGAAGATAGAAAATAAGCAACATCCAAAAGAAAAAAACTGGGAAATTCAAATCACTTTTTGTCTCTTCTTTGGCTTGGTGTTAAAATGAGCAAATCAATATTTACATACAAATTATACATCAGGGATGGCGATGGAGAAAGACAGAGAGAGAGAGAAAAAAAAAAAAATATATATATACATGGTTAAAAAATGAATATACCCTCCGGTAATCGAACGTTGCTAGCTGAAAAATCCATCAGCAATAGTTCGATGATTTTCCCAGCGAACTAAACCTTCATGGCTAGGCCACGTGGATTTCCCGGCGCCCCGCCATATTTGATGACACCGGAGGGTGATGGAGGTCTACTCATTTTTGGTGAGTAATCCTAAGTGAGTTATGATTCATATTTATTAATTGGTATATAATTATTTAATAAGGATTATATGATTTTTTTTTACTATGCATTATTTTTTTGAACTATTTATTTATTAGCTTTAGTTCCTAACTGCGATGATAACTTGCCTGAGGACCACATCAGCTACCTGGCTGCGATCAGCGCCTGCGGCAAAGCCCAGCGTTGGACCGACGCCTTGCTGAACTTCCAGCAGCTGCAGCGGTCCATGGCCGTGCCTCAGAATGTGATGAACAGCGCCACTTGGTTGCCATAATCCTAGCGGAGATCACGGGGAAATCAGATGTTCATGTTCCTCAGATGTAATAATCACAAATATGGGGAAATACTGTGAATTGAATAGAATGAATAGAAACATGGTGATATCAAATACATCACATATGAAAAGCAATCGAGGCATATTACTTTACAGGGGATAATGATGGGATATTGCATGGGCTATTCAACTAACCCACTAAAGAGCACGGGATTGAATGGAGAAAACATTGGATGTAATGGGGATACAATGGGACATCACCAACTTAACATGATAATGGTGTTGGTTTGGAAATAGGATATGTCGCAAATCCTCATGGTGCTTAATCATTTTCAATATTGAAATGGATAAAGAGAGAAAAACAAGGGTTACCGATTCAATATTGAGATTTTCCAGTTGGCTATGTTACTTTGCCAGAGGGTAACCCGTGATGAACACTGGGATAGCAAGTAAAACTGCCAACCCTTGGAGTTTTGAACAACGCTAAAATGGCATTGGAACAACGAGACTTGGGGAGACTCAAAACTAGAGATTTGAACAGCAATCGTTGCAACGATCGGAGATGTCATCCCACTAGTTGATGGTCAAATGCAGCCCATTGTGCTACACCGTAAGTCCTTTTTGTTGACGTGTGTGGCCGTTGATTCTGGGAGTGCTTTGCTGACTTGTGCCGCTGGCCTGCAAAGATGTGTGTAGTATATATTATATACCATAAAATACCTCCTGAAATTTAACCTGCAAGAGAAACATGGCCATATGTGCCAATCTTGCAACCTTCTTCTGGTTATACACCCATCTAAGCCTAAGCTTAGCAGCTAAGCTATTGCGCCCTTTCCAGCATTGGATGAAGGGAAAAACATCAGAAAACAATTCAAGCCATGGTTTCCTCTAAACATATTCCTCAGTTTCCCCTTATATAAATCAGTTCCAACCAGAAAACCAAATCCAGACGGATTCCAAACATCTCAGCCAAACAAACCACGGCCCACCATTTGGTGACTCCAATCGAGCAGTTTTTTTTGTTCCAGGCGGTCAGCGCTTGTGAGAAGGGTTCCTCCTGGCTTTCAGCCACAGGCCTTCTTCACCTGGAGGATGGGGTGGACCCGCTGCGGGTCGCGGGTCCAAAGGGTTGGCTGAAAAGGTGTGGTTGAAAGGGAAACAGTATGGGAAACCATTGGGCTAAAAACCCATTAAAGGGTTTTGAGTTTTGCTGAAGATATAGGAACTATAAAATACTATAAGATAAAGGAACTATTTGCATTTTTTTGCCTTAATCCTGTTCAACTGTTCTGTGCCTCACAGGGAAACCTCCGTGGTTCCAGGATGCTCCCGTGCCTCCGTTTCCTTATGAGTCCAGCACAGATTTTCCTGGCTACGACCGTTTGGACACCAAGCTATGGTTGCTCATAGTTAGTTGTTCTGAATGCTCTTCTACCTCAAGTCTATGATTGTTTATATAATCAAAATGCAATGAATCCCAAGTTCTATTGTTTCAATCTTCATGTTTGCTCACCAATTCATCACTAATTAATACTAATTAATCCTTTTATTGCTTCAATCATGTTGAACTCAATTTTTTGGGTGAATTTCCAATCTTATTGGGCCAATATTTCACATTTCCGTCGCTTCATGTTGCTTCTACAAGTCTCAAAATTTTGGGGCTAGTATCATTTAAAAAATCATGCAAATAATATCAATATCCCAACATTTTTCCCTTCCTTTCTGGCCTCCAATCCCTTTGCCATCCCCTGGTCCCGTGGTCCCGGCCAATCCCTGCGGCCAATCCTGGCAGGAGCAGCTGATGCTTCCGCGCAACGTGGTGTCCATCAGCGCAGTGATCACCTCTTTGGCCACGAGGCATTTGTGGCTGCCATCCATGCACTTGCTGCAGCAGATGAGCTGCTGGCCGAAGGGGCCCCAAGGGGGATGGGAATGGCGATTTAAGGAAAAGTGTGGAGATTTCAAGTTGATTGATGTTGTGGCTAAGTTGGTTTAGGTCACTAGTACAGGCTTGTGATATGATATATGATATGTGTAATGATTGGAGTGAATAGCGGTTATAAAGTCATTATCCAGCAAACAAATCTGAGGGCAGCAAGGCACCAAAAGACACCCCAACAAACAAGGCTTCTTGGTCGGCATGAAAGTTTGAGTTGCACAGTCTCTCAGAAGAAAATCATATTTTGGGCAATTCAAGTTGTCTTGTCTTTAACCATACTGGACGTCTTGAGTTTAGTTTTAGGGAACCGAATTCTTGTCCAAAGTCCGCTTTGCTGGCGGCAACTATAGCCTCAACAGGTTTCAAGGATGATTTACAGTACTATTGTTTGTAAAATTACAGGTTAATCATGCGAAATCATGTGGGGTGTTCCAGATGTTTGCACACTATTTCAGTAGAAACGGATACAACTAGGAGACCTACGCAGAGATGTGGGAATATGATGGGTGTTGCGTTCTGTATTGCTCTGTGGAACACAGCCAAGAATCAGGATTGCCTGGTGGGCTCAGACCATTGCACTTATGAATTGCCCATTGGATTGACTGAACCTTGCAGGAAGGCCCTCCCAGTGTGAAGTTATTCCATCTAACTATACCAACTAAAAGCCAACTGTTGGTGCCGCTTCCAGTGGAATCCCCCATATTTGATGGTACACACCATGGAAAACCCTAGGTTTCAACCATAGATTTCCCATCAAACCTTCCATGAAACCCTGGAAATTCATGGAAATTCCCGATGTTTTCCCTTGGGTTCCAAGGGTCCAGGGCCCGAGACCACTGTGATCCCAGGTTCCACTCAGCTTCGCTTGGACCAGGTGGCCTTACACAGCTTCCTGGATGCTACAGAGGCCACGGCGCAGTGGCAAGTGGCCTGCAGCCTGCTGATGGAACTGCCATGGTGGAGGTAGCTGATGGCAGATGGCTGTGGAGTTTGCCATTGATTTTCCCAACCAAAAATCGACTTTTACCCAATAAATCCCAACAGAAAGCTTGGTATAGTGGGGAAAGATTTGGGGCTACTCTAGGCTTCATTGACCCTCAGTCTCACCAGATGGCAAGAGAGAGAGAGAGAGAGTTTGGAAACATGTGGGTAAATCTGATCGACTAATATGATGACCTGCCATGAAGTTGGGGGTTTGCAGGTCTACTCAGTCTATTCTCCTCTAAAAATCAGTAGTATTGTCAGGGTGGTCTATCTTATTTTTGGGATGGCTGGCGGTCTCAACTATGGCTGTCATGTTCTACCATATTTTGGAGGATGATCCGATCCCCAGCGACTAACTGGAAGAGGTTTCCTGCTAGCATGATTTTTAAGATTGAAACCATCAATCAGACAAATTTGATCATCAAACTTGAACTTTTATGGATGATTCAAGACTAAAAAAACTGACACAATCGAGATTTACTATATGATGATTTATCTTCAAAAATCTAATGATTAATGGTTAGTTGAATACAACAAAATGTCAAACATGCGGACATGAACCCAAACGCATGGGAATATAAACGGGATTAGACTAACAGAAAATTGGAAAGGATCGTGCAGCTGCAAGTGCAGTTGCTCTGGAGCATCATACCCCAACCGAAATGGTGACCAACATTTACCAACTAAATCTGTGATCAAACGTTCGGAACTAGGAAAGGCTCAAAGACCATCGGAAAATGCGGTGGTTTCAACATGTTTCAACCGCCAAAGCCATCAACCACCTGCGAACCACCTGGGTCCAGGCTGCAGATCGGTTGTATCGGCCTCTCTGCTATGGCTGGAAGCTGTGACCAGGCCGGGAGGCCTGTGCCAGGACGGCCGGGTGATGTTGCTGATGTCTCCAACCGTTCTTTTATATATAATATTATATAATTTATAATATAGATTAATAAAGCTGTATATATGTATATACATGTGTGTGTGTGTTTGTTTGTTTGTTTGTGTGTGTGTGTATCTAATATATATATATATATATATAGATATATATAGTTATATATATACACTGTATCAACATATATATATGAATATGATTATTATTATGATGATGATTGATGATGATGATTGGTGATTGGTGATTGATGATTGATGATTGATGATTGATGATGATTGATGATGATGATGATGATGGTGATGATGGTGATGATGTTTATTTGTTTACCCTGTTGTTTTGGAACATCCTCTTGGGGAGTATCAAGTCTGCCTTTGTTTTCAGTTGTTTTCCCCTGAGTTTTGGGGGTTTCTCCGCTGTCCAGGACTCTTGCACCAGCTGGAAGACAAGTTCATCAAGGAGATCCCAGACCAGAGTGGCTGGACACTGCGATCGCAACCTCACAAAGACCTCATCATGACATGATAAGATCATAGTAAAGGGGCAGATCATCCAAAATTAACATGCTTCGCAAACTACCATAAGGTGGAATCATGCAAGAATTACTTCATTTCCGATTTGGGACGCATGTTAATTTGCCGAGATTTATGAATGCCATGGCATGTGTTATTCAGTGTGAAAGGTCTATGCTACAAGCAAGTTACATCACTTCTGAGGGGTTGAACCCCATAAATAGCCAACCTGGTTCATCAATCCAGCAGGTTTTATCCGTGGCTGAAAGCTTCGCCAGCCCTCCTGACTACTGATAAACACGTTCGTTGGCATGTCTTTTTTGATTGTGTTTGACCTATGGATACATTGGGCAATTGTGGGCAACTACTTTAGGCACGGCTTGGCCCTTGTTATGAACTAATTATCCGGAATAATTACCCTTGTAGTTTCTTGTGTGTACTCCAGCTTCCGGTGGTCAGAACTCAGCTTTAAGAAAAGTACCCAGATGTCGACATCCGAGCCATGCTTGCAATCTTTTGACAACTTGACCAATCCCCAGTCGGTTTATTCATCATTTTTTTTGGAGTTTCTTGGCGAGTTAACCCCCCTGCAGCATTCGTGGTAACTGGTTACGGGTTATTCTCCAACCTTGATGCTGAATATCTGAATGTTTGTTGGTGAATCCCCCTAAACCATTAAAAAAATGCAGAATTACAGGCATTACAGGCTATAAATAATTGCTCAGCCCAAGCACTTGTTTTTCTCAGCCCAACCACTGAGCCCGTGGATGGCGATTCGTTCTTTCCAGAGAACCATCCAATGCTCATTCAATGTTACCCTCTGGTACTTCAACATGTCAACATGGTAATAGAAAACCCACATTTAGATTATTATCCCACTAAAACTTCCATTTATAGTGGATTTTCTCATATTGTCCCATGATTTTCCCATTAAAAGCTCCATTTCGTTCAGAGATGTCCCATTGCCAGCACCAAGGCCTCGAGGCCTCGGGGCCCAGCACTTTATCGCATTTTTTCGAGGCAGAGGAGCTGCTGCGCAGCAGTGAAAAGCACCTCGGGCCGTATTTTTGGCACCAGTGGATGCTGCTACGATCCACTTTACCATGGATGGTTAATGGTTAACCATAGGAAAACCATAGGAAAATGGTGGTTTAATGGGATCTAATGGGAGTTACCCTCTGGTTATGTCAAAATAGCTATTGAAAATGGCCATAGAAATAGTGGATTTTCCCATAAAAGATGGTGATTTTCCATAGCAAACTGTTAGTTTACCAGAGGGTATGTTGTGAGTGTTGAACTTAACTTGGAGATCATCATCCCAAAATATCCCAAACATAAAGTTATGTTGCTGTCTTAGTGAATGTTCAACATATAGCGTTTGGGAGGATCATTTGTGATGAAAATTATTGGCATGGGTGGGAACCACAAACCAGACATGTTTATACAGTATGGCATGTGCATATCTGGGTGGATTGTACGACACAGCTGGGTTAGGTTAGTTTTCCAGTGAGTAGCTTGGTTTGTCCCACTGAGAGTAGGGAATCAACACGCCACGACAAGCTTCCAGTGTTTAGTTTGTTCAATGCAGGATTATTTTTCCTTAGTCCAATTTTGTTGCAGTATGAATCCCATTTTGAAGGACATTTCATCCCAGTGTTCCTCCCAAGTTGTGCTTCTTAAAATCGAGCCTTTTGTTTGTTCAATTGTTGTGTTCTTAGTCCCATGTTTTTTTAAATATAGATGACGTTTATCTCTACTTCTGATGGTTGAAACCCTAGCCCAACAGTATCCCAACAGTTTACATCCATTTCTCTGGTGGTTTTCCATGGTTTTCCCATGGTTTTCCCACGGTTTTCAGGATCACCTTTGTGGGCCAGCTGCTGCTGGGGGCCATCTACCGCCCCGCCTTGGCTCGTTTGGCGGCCCTGACGCGCGTGCGCACGCGGGGGGGGCAGCTCTGGGAGCCCCTGCTGGAGCGGCAGTTTAGCCTAGGAGCGAGGCAGCTGACATGATCTGAGCTGTGGGTCGATGGTTAGGATTTTTGAGAGGAATGAACCATTTTTGATGGATCTATTCGGATGTTCAGCAGGAGTAATTTTCTTGGGTTTTGAGTTACCATCCCCATATGAGCCACCGATTTCAGCAACAAGAGTGACGATGGCACCATGTGGATTTGCTGGATGCATTTCGGCCACACACGGAAGGTATGATGGCTGATGACTAGGCATTGGGGTGTGAGACCATCCGTGTGCTCGTACTTCATCATGTTCACCTATGTTCACCGTCATGTTCACAATCTGTTCATCAACTTCATGTCTTAATCTCTATTGGTGGCTTTTGTTCATGTCTATTTTCGGATGTTTACTTCCATAATATTGCTCACCAAATACGTTCATCAACTTGGGGTGGCTTCTACTGAGTCTGGCATCCCATGAGTTTTGGGATGCCAGGAGCCACCTTCACTGGCTGTGTCTTGCAGCAGCTGGGCCTCAATGCCCTTGGCACCTGGAGCCCCTTGGCACGGCTGCTGCCACGTCGGCAGCTCCGTGGAGAGATCAGCCAGGCGCAGCTCGTTTCGTTGTGGGGTTTATAACGTAACCAGCGCAGACGAGTGGTAAATTTATGGCATTTTTTTGGAAAAAATCCAGATGACATCAGATGACCAAGCTTGTTTGGGGATGTTTTTTGAGGGACTCCAGGGACTTCTGCTATTGACCTGGCATGACAGCCCTGCAGGCGCCCACTGCCGAGTCACTCCCCGGTTTCCTCGCTACAGCTGTGGGCATCGGGGCCACTGCGCGTTGCCGCAGCGTGGGCTACGGCGCAGCGCCACAACCCCAACTGGCAGGGCGGCTGCGGCCCATCTTTGTGCAACATGATCGTTCCAGGATTGGGGGGGTGTCCATTCTCATGGGGGCCACGGGATGTGAAATGTGGGTACCCCCAATGCATAGAGTAAGATATCGCAGAAAGTATGTCAATGTCTCTCCATAATCTGTTTGGACGGGAGAGATGGGGCGCATCGCAACTTGGGGAAAGGCCGCGTGGAGAACCTGCCTGGACCCCCTGGCCAGGCACGCTGAGCGATTGGCGCTGCTCACTTTGATCCAGCAGTTTGCCCTGGTTTTGGGGGAGATGAATTGAAGTAATGCAGGCGCCGTTGGCTGGTCAATTTAAACACACACACAAACATATATCTAATCCAAACATACAAGCACAAACCACCCAAAAAGAGAGAAAAGAGAGAGATGAGATTCTCCAACTCTCAGCTTTTCTTCGGTTGGCAAAATAGCCAGGGGTTGCAAATCTCAAGCGCCTCGCTTCGAATCCAACCAATGCCATTCCAAGATGTTTGATTTGGATGGATTTGATGTCACGTCTATTTGAAGGGAAGACCACTGCGGGTTGATTCTCCATGATCAAAAACAGCTGGTTCAACTTGATTCAACCATGTTCAATCAACCATGTTCAATCTAGTTTCTGTTGTCTTCACGATGTCTTGATTTAACTGTGTTAATACATGATTTTCTCTTCATCCGCTGGCCGCTTTTGTCAGGGTCACCAAGTGGACCAGAGTTTGTGGCTGGGCGGAAGTGCAGATATGCTCATGCAGCCTTGAGTAAACAGCAGGCATGGTCTTCAGGTGGTGATGCGCTTGTGGCTAACAGAACTCTTTGTTGTCACACCAAGAGGACAGGTTTGCAATGCCTTTCTCGTAATGCATGAGGTGACCAGTGGCACACATTGATGGAATTCGGATGGAAAAAGGGTGACATCGGCAAGTAGTGGTCAACTAAAAAACTACCACGTTTCGGGCTTTGACAGGCCTCAAAGAGATGGTGGTTACATTAGGTTTGGTACGTTAAGGCGGGTGTCGTCAGTTTTAATGCGTGTTTTAATGTCCAGTGCGTGCAGTTGTGCCGTACGACCAGCACTCAGATGGCACCTGATCCATGAAAAACATGCCAGCCAGAGATTTGTAGATTTTCTGGATTTTTCTGGCTGGTCCAATTTTCAGACATATACTATGTCATGCCACTCTATATATTCCACTATTTTTTGATCCTACTTGAGATGGTGAAGCCAGTTCGGGATTTCTGAAACATGCAGGAATCCTTGATTGTCCACGAGATGAGTACATTTAGATACAGAGAACAAGGGCCCTGATACCATTACTGGTTTGATGCTCTAAAGATCTTAATCAACGACTGGGTCCTTAAGAGCCTTTCCACCACTTGGAAAATCTCGCCTCCGGAACCTGATGGTGCTATAGCTGGGGCTCAAATCGACCGAGCTTTGCCCAAGATGTCTGATGTCCGTTTTTCTCCTTCAGCTCAGCTGGCCAATCTGTTGGATGACTCCATGTCCTTGGAAGAGGTGCAAAAGGCCGTTGGAAAGTGACTGGTTGATGGTTTCAGCAGGTTTTGGATTGTTGTTTAGTCTGGTTGTTTTTTTTTTTCCCGGGCATCCTTCATTCCTGCGTGAGACATCCGGTGTGGTCTCAATTCGTTTTCGGTGGCCCTGGCGTCAGCCTGTTTGATCATGTTTCCCAACTGCTACTTAATAGAGCCTGAAAAAATCGAAAGCCTCAATAGTCAGGCCTTTTCCTCGGAGGTGGTTATTTTCCGCATCAACAAAAAAACTGAGAAGCGACACCTTTTTGGTCAAGAGTTAGATTCGCAGGTGAAGATTCATAGGATGTCCAGACATGTCCAGGATTTGAGGGTTGAAGTGCCAGGTTTGTGGATTTCTCTCCCAAGCAGATCTCCTCCTTCCTAAGCCAACTGTCCAAGCTGGGGCGGCCCTTAGCAGCCTGGAATGCCGTGCGGAGTTACTTGGTGTGGCTTTGGAGGGAGCAGAAACTCATGGAACATGGAGGAAAAAGGGTGGAGAATGGTGGATATTTAACTTTCCAAAAATAGATAAAGATAGAGAGATAGATAGATATAGAGTTAATTGGCCAAACTTGGGATTGAACCCAGCAGAACATGCGGATTTGGCAAGAATAAAGAAACAGAGGATGTTTTCACCAGGGTAACCTCACTGAAAGATTCTCAGGTGTTACATCTGGAAAAGCGATAGGGGTCAAGTTCATCCTCAAACCTAGGATTTCTTGGGTTTTACTGTTCTACATGCCAAAAAACATCCAACAACCACAAACATGATTACATAAACATTATTGGAAGTTCAACGCCGCAAAAAATCAAGGTTGAAGTTCTCTTGCGCAATGTTTCTTTCTGATTGCTGTGGGCACCTCCCGGTCTCAGGTTTCGAAAAGCTTCGGGTATCTGGGCAGAGAGTTGTCCCCTGCTTGTTTGGATCACTTTGGAAAATCACCCCTGTTTCTTCTTCCCTCTGGCAGTCAAGTTTGCAATCATCCCATGTAATTGTCCATGAAATAATCCTCGGCCTCGGCCCCAAAAAACAGGTATCAAAGCAATTCAACACATATTTTATCGCTGTAACCCCCCAAGAATCCCGGAAAACAAGTTGGCAAACAAAATTCCCAAACAACTCATCCCCAGGTCTCTTTGAACCAGATCCATCAGAACATCCTCCTAGCCTCCCTGGGGCGTAGCCACCACTGGTCCCTGGCGCTGCATCTGCTGGGCCCCGGCAGCGATGCGGTGGCTGTCAGCTCGGTCATGGAGGCAGTGGCGACCTGCAGGTGGCAGCTGGCAGTGGAGCTGCTCCTGGGTTACTGAAAGGTGGGAGAGGCGAAGAGATAACCAAAATATGCCAAAACGTGCCAAATATATACATATATACATATAATATATACATTATATATATAATATATATAATATATATTATATATATATAATATATATATATATATATATATATTAAAGGTGACAATTTCCAGCCGGCATCAGCTGCCAGTAGTGTTTTCTGTCAGAATACGGAGCCGAAAAACTTCAGCCATCAACCAGCCAACTCAACTTTTGGCATGTTCATTACATGTACAATCCAAATCGTAACATGGACGCAAAAAAAATATGCTTCAACCCTGCCAACTTGCAACAATTCTTTGGATATGGGATACCTTAATATCATCTGGACCAAAAACAGAATTCTATTAAAAAATAACTAGAGTATGTTTTGTTTTCTCCATATCCCCTGTATCAAGACTATTTGGAAGGTTTCAGCGGAGAGATTTTAAACACTGCATGCGTTTCACTTGGCAACCGGTGGTCCAAAGTGGGGTCCCGGGGAAGAACCATTATCAATTATGAGCAATTATTAATGCAATGTCACATTCCAATCTACAGGGTGATAAATTTCAAGATTCCATCAAGGGAAAGAATTACCCAAGAAAATATGATGTGAGAAGATGCATTTCATCAATCAATAGGTGTTCATGCTATTTGCCCGGAAGAGCACCACCAACTTTCCATCTCCCCCCAACAAACTTTAAGACACAGTCTCTGCTGGCAGGCTGTTTCCGAAACTGTTGCTGTTCGGGCCCCGAAAGGGACATGAATGGAACCATGTTGAATTTCTAGGTTCCCACAGTGAAAAATCACTTCGAAACTCCATCTTAGGGTTTTTACATGTTTTTACCCATAATCCTATACTGTACCGTAATCCGTAATCAGATTATCCAGCCGTAACGAATCCGTAATTTGAATGAAAAATGCCCATAATTTACCCGTCATGATTTGAAAAAAAGTGTTTGATTCGTAGTTTCGCAATTACCCATAATCTATCATAACCAAAGCATAATTGCAAAACATGAAAATACCCGTAATTTTCCGTAACCGTAATCAAAATATCAAAGCATAATTTACCCATAAAAGTCTGTAATTTACCCATAAGTGAATTACGGGTAAATTTGTGAAATAGATATGTTTTTCTCAGCGAAATTTATGTTACTTTTGGTCGGGATTTTCACGTTGTTGTTCCGGAAATTGATTGCTCTCCCCAGGGTCCGAGCTTTTCCACCGCATGATGCTGGAGGTGAAATTCAATGGGGAAAGCGTACGTACATGTTGCAATCCAATGATGTTTGGAACTCAAATGGATGAAAATACAGTGGGAAAAACTTCCCGCCACTCAGAAGAGTAAAATATGAGGAAAACCAGCCTACGGGCTCTTCAACAGTATTTAGTTGCAGCATATGCTGCCTTTGCGAAGGCAAAGTTGCTTGGCTAGAAAAAAGGCTGTATTTGCTGGGTCCACAGGGATTTGGCTCCATACCATTGGCTGTTGGAGCAAGTTGGTATTGCGCGTGATGCCTGGTCATGTGTTGAATCTGTCATGAATGGAATCAACGACCTTCCTTTTCTGGGTGTAAGTTAAGTTTCCCGATGGACCCAAAACCTAAAACCATGTTTGTTTAAAAAAAGAAAAGCCGATGTTTTTTTCATCTACCCAGAAAAAAGAAGGTATTTGATTCCGAGGGTAAGTATACAGATTTATATGGCATTTTAATACATGCTGCTTGTAGCATTGCCGTGTGTGTGTAGGTGACTGGGGTTGTTAGATTCTCATTTAAAGTATGTCTGATAATATATTCTTATTCAAATCCTGCATCATGAGGAGTCTCATGGCAGAGAGGAAGCACAAAAAACTGTCAACCCAAGAAAACATCTCGAACTAATCTCTGGTTTTGCGCTTGCAGCACTTGCAGTCATGGGGGTTGAAAAGCTTGCTGCTTTGAAATGTTAACACATTTAATTTCTAAGGTGAACGACAAACCATACATACCCAGTGAGTTGACATTCCGAGATCTGTACAAGCCTCAAACCATGCTTCATTTGGGTTTATCTCTGGGTGTACCGCATGATTTGGCATGATCAACGCTAATGAGCTTAATATAGTGTTTATACAATATTATACAATATTATACAATATTTATCGGGGGCCAATCCTTTTGCCATTTAAGGGTTCGCCCTTCTCAGGTTTAACTCGGCACAGCGAAAGAAGATCACTCCAGATGTGGTCATGGTCAGCAGTTTGATCAAAGCCTGTGATGCTGGCAGAAACTGGCAGGGCGCAGTGCATCTTCTAGAATTAATGCCTGTCTGGCAATTGCACCCTGGCTGCTTGATGGTGGGTCCGTGCAAGGTGATCCGGCTTAGATATTAGCAAGTAATTGTAATCTGTTTCGGAACCTGATGTAGGAAATAACATGCAATTACAGCACATTGTACAGAAAATCGTTGATTGACTTAGCCCGTTGATCAATTTGGCTATTATTGAAATTCAAGTCCACAATTTGCGCACCCTCAATTTGCAAAAAAAAACTTCAAGATGTTTCAAGGCCCTCCTCCAACTTCATCGCCATTTTCCACTTCACAGCTGCCTCTTTGCCCGCCCAAATCCACCCAAATTCTCCAAGGCGAAGCAACCAAATCACTTACACCAACATCCTAAGTGCCTGCAGCAGTTGTGGCCAGTGGCCCTCCGCCCTCTCCTTGCTGTCCGGCATGCCGCGTGCCACCGTGCCGCCCAACGTCCACAGCGCCACGGCCGCCCTGTGCGCCTATGAGATGTCGGGGCAGTGGCGGGGCGCCATGGAGCTCTTGAGGCGTTTAGGCGCCTGGTGCTGGGGTGGTGCCTACATTTCAAATGGAAAGATGGGGTTCTTACCGGTGAAATGACACTTTCAAAAAGTGTGTCGCAAGATGTTCCAAGTAAGAATTTGATGTTGACCAGAGTACAGTAAGTGGTAAATTTGCCCTATGAATACCGGTTCCGTTTGCCGCAGAAATGCCACGAGGCGATTTTGACGTTTATCCCAACACAGCCACTTACAACGCTGTCATCAAGGTCGGACAGGGCGTTGGTTGGATGATCAATGTGAAAGTTGCCATGGCAGTCAAGCAACACTCCATATATGTGAAATACTGCCGCAGTTAACTAGTGAAGTGTGTTACAAGATGAAACATAGACAACATATTTTTTGGAGGATCGAATTCTCCTTTGCTATTTGCTTGGTGTTTTACATTCTTCAAGTCTGTTGAAATGGGCTAGCTCTTATTTATTATTTATTTGTATATTTATTTATCAATTGATAACACCCCGGGCTATTCCATTCCGCTGGGTGTGTAAGGTCTGTAGCGTGGCTGTGCAGTGGCAAGTTGCCATTGGCCTTTACGACGAAATGTGCACAGCCAAGCAGGACCATGTGTGGCCCAATGCATTGACGTTGCTCGATGTCAGTCACGGGAGCTGCTGTTCTTGAGAGTTGTTGCAACATCTTGCAATGCTGGTGGTAAAGCTGGTTGATGCTTCCTGTTTTGGTATTTCTATGAGTACATTGTAGGCACCTCAAATGCACATGTAGAATAATTAGTTTCCTGTCTATTTGGATGTATGGGCTAAAAACTACTAGTAGCTTTGGCGGATTGTCTATAGGTACCAAAACGATCTTCCAAGAAGCTATCCATGCAACAATCATTGAATGTTTAGAGTGTAGGTTCGGCTTGGGCAAAGCGCAAACGTTTGAATTTTTCCCCTGGTTTGTCGAGCTGAGCATGGGCCTGCCGAGGTTGACTTCCTTGTTGTCATGCATAGGCAACTCGCAGGAGTGGCAGCAAGCCTGTGCCCTGGTGGCTGCGCAGTCAAAGGGACATCTTCATCCGATCACGTGGCAGCTCGGCATGCTCGCCCGCAGAAATTCTGCCTTGGAAATCTTGCAGTGCTGATATCCAAACATGACTTAGGCAACTATGCGGCATGAGTTTGTTATTTACCTGCACCAGGTCGAAGAAATTCCAAAGAATCCTTTCCGAGAAACGAACACACAACAGACTGTGGAATCTTAAAGGCACAATTTGACATTGAAAATGTCTGAGCAATCCCTTAGATTTTGAACTGTCAAGGCCATCGTACTGAGGGCACATTCCAGGGTGGGATGGAGTCTGAAGGTCCGGACTCCCACTGTCTTAAAGGTCATCATTTGAGATATTTGAGCCATTTGGAATCAGTATGTGTTTTTGGACCAAAAACGCCAATGCAGAAGCTGTGTAACTGCAATAGGTCAAGTTTCTCAGTGCTGTCGCTGTCAGGAACAGTTTTGTCAATGCTCTGTCATTGGGATGGCAGTGGGAATCAGCCTTGGATGCTCTCTTTGCACCCCGTGGTCCTCGTGGTCCTCGTGGTTTTGGGGCGTTGATGGATTCCACCGGCTTCCATTCGGTGATTCGGGCAGCTGATGCAGTGTCTCACTGGCAACTGGCAATTGGTTTATTGGGAGAGACTTGGCGTGATGGCTGGAAGGATCCTGACAAGCAGAGAGAGAGAGAGAGAAAGAAAGAAATCAAGGAAGGAAGAGAGAACGAACTTGAGGAATAAACATTAATTTCATTTAATTTCAGTTTTATTATTTATTACGAGGAATGTATATACATGAACATTCCAGAATTCATCCCAGAATTTCCAAAAACCGACTCCAATCAATTCTCAGATCTTTGTTTGGTACACCCTGTCGGGTGGTCTCCACCCCCGGGGGTCCATAGGAAATGCAGTCGAATCGCGTCCCGCCGTGCTTGTTGTGCTGTTCCTCTGCGATGCGAGCATGCAGAAAGGAATGGAAGGTGGGACTCAACGGTCATCAGCCGTGCGGCCATCAGGAGATACTGTAGAGTCTACAGGGCAAGTGATATCAAGTAATTGGGGATTGAACCAGCAAAAGTGACACTCATAGCAAAGGGTATCATGTAAGCATGCACTATTGAGTCTATCTAATTGGAGATCGAGTCACATGCATTGGCGAACAGGATGATTTAATATAGAAAACTTCCTGACAGGTGGTATGAATTACATGTCAATGTACACCCAGGGGACCGCAGCACTCAAACGCAATGTTTATGGAAACCCATGAAAAGATAGGTACCAGAGCAAGATCACCATGTTTACCATCAAAATCCTCAAGCCTTCAACTAAAACATCCAGTTTTGACCATTTGAACCCCATATTATGTTCTTCTGCCTTCGCCATACCCTCCAGTAAACTATACGGAAAATGGATCACTTATTTTCCATAGTCATGTTAGTTCACCAGAGGGTAACCCCATGAAATTCCATTCAATACCAATCTTAAAATCTCCAATCACCATTTCCATTGGTTGAACCCCCATGTGAAATCCCATATGTTTAACCCATGTTTAACCCATGTTCTAAGCCATGAAATAACACCGTGGAATACCGTGGAACTGATGCTGAAATCCCCATCCGTCAGGTGGCCCTGGAACTGTTGGACTCCCTGCCCTTTTCGCGTTTGGCCGCGGACGCCCAAAGTTGCACCGCCTTGCTGACGGCCTGCGGCCAGGCGGTGGCCTGGGAAGTGGCGCTGGAGACTGGGCTGGGAGATGTTGGGGGGTTATGTCATTTTGATATATGATATATATATATATATATATACATATTTATATATATATACACATATATATATATGTGTGTATATGTAGATGATAGATAGATTATGTAATTTTATATGTTTTTTTAATGATTGTATAATTGGAAAATTAAATATATGATTTATATTAATTTGTAATATATATATATATATATCAATATGGTTAGCACAATTATCATTTTCCCAACATTGTAATTATCCGAATATATGTGAATTGGGATGACGATATCTATATTGGACGATCATTTTGATAATCATATATAGTTATTGTTCAATGATGAAGGAAGACAACTTACATATTCATGAGAACAACTACAGAATATGATTCTTTACGACAAGTAATGATTATCATCATCATTAAAATCAATCATCATCTAAATAAAGAACAATTTTTAGCGCAGGGAATTGTGTCATCCAATTTGTCATTGTGATGTCTAGCCAGGCATGTTATTGCATCCTCACCCCCTGTGGCGACCTGTCGCAAGCTGTCATTTGCGCCATGAAACTCAGGACTTGGCAACGGAGATCCCTGAGTGCATGAACTCCATCAGCTGCAGCGCTCTATGCAGCACCTTTTCTGCTGCTGGGATGTGGCACCTCACCTTTCAGCTGCTGGACGAGATGTTGGACAGCAAGCTCCACAGCTTTTCAGAGCCGCTCGGCAGATGCACAGCCTGGCGGTTACCGTTTGAGCAAAGCCACACACAGTAGCATCCGCTAGTCACGAGTACTGTAATTGCATGTAATAACGTCATGTAATTGCTGCAATCCCATGTCTTGAAATTGTGGATACCCGTCAAAATGTGGGTAAACACCCTCACTGTCTCTCACTCAACAAGATGCTGTTATTCCCTTTATATATATATATAGCTCCAATGATCTCCAACGCGTTCTTTTCTTGAGAAAAAAATGAAAGGAACATTTACAGGAGAGCCTTTGATTGACAGGTAAAATAGCGTAGTCTTTCAATCATCATGTTTCTGTTCGTCATTAGCAATATTACAATGGTCCCCAAATCACACCAATTTATTTCCCCTTGGTTTGTCGATTGTTAATTATTCACCATTATTAATCCCTATCAACCACCATTCATCCCTATCAACCATGAAATTAATCCCTATCAACCACCATTCATCCCCATTAATCCCTATTGATCCCTATTAATCCATATTAAACCATTAAATTAATCCCATTAATCCCCATCCCATATTAACCACTTGTCCATCCAACCTGTCATCATGGCCGGGACGAACTGCAGGTCGAAGTATGATCACCTCGTCCAGGCCGGCAGCTCGCTGGACGTCTTCAAGCACTCGGTGCTGGCCCCTCGGTGCTGGCCATAGATGATTTATCCATGTTTATCCCATTATTTCTAGGGTTTCAACTTTTTTAACCATCCTTTTGGTGGTGTAGGATTTCTCAACCATCCACAGTAGTTCATCATATATGTTGTTTTTCGTTTTGTTTCTCCATGTTTTCCGTTTTGTTTATTTGTGGTTCATGTGTTTTTCAATGTTTTTCCATGTATGTTTCGTCATATTTCTTGTTGGTGGTGTTTGTTTCATGTTAATTATTCTGTTCCATGTGTTTTTCATCATATTTCTGGTTCGTGGTGAAACAGGGAGATAGAGAGAGATGAAATGCACCTACATATTTGATTTGTTTGCGTATTTTTGGGAAAGCTGAATGTGACTTGACCGCAAATGATGATGAGGAAGAGAAGCTACCCACGAATTTCTGATTCGGGAGTTCTATTGATTCTATTGTATTCTAGTCTATTCTATTCTAGCATAGAATAATATTAATTCTTTATAATAGTTATACTATATTATATAATATCATATTATTACATTATTTTATCATATCATTGCACATCGTATATAATTTGCGGGCATTTATCACATGGGGAGCAGCTGGTGATGGCCAAAAGAAGAGTTTCTAAATGTCCGTGAGCACCAAGCTTCAACGGGGCCTCGCATCAGCTGAGGTTCTATTCCTCCAGGACTTTTGTGCCGATCCTGAACCGTTTGTTTTCATCGATAGCCACGCTGGCCGGGGCCTTTACGCCTTGGATGGAGGCCTGCTGATCTTCCACCCTGGCCTTGCGCAGTATAGATTGATTTGAATGAACCAAACCCAGAAGGTCATCCAATGTGCGTTTCTCCATAAGAAGTGCTTCCACTGCCTTCAGGCCGAAAGAACTTCCAGCGCGGCATTCAGTTGCTACAGCAATGCACCGTGGATCCATTGCCTGGCCCTAAGAAGCCGCGAGCGGAACTTGGGCACCTGGCTCACCCTTCCAAATGGGAGTATGTTTGGTAGCTAGTTTATTCCTTCTAAGGCCTTGCAGTTGATGTTTTTTCTGCAGAAACACATGGTCCAGTGAGGAAACTGATGCATTTTAAAGGCTCAAACATTGAGGCTATCAGCTTGACGCAGTTGGTTGAAACCTTTATTTTCTCATTCCAATTGTCTCATTCTTTGTGAAACTCACGTTGTTTACGGCCATCGAGAGTCTGGCCAAAAGAGTGGACAGTGGACGTGGAGCTCTCTCAACAGATGTATAGGTCAAGATTGGGACATGACCTGCGAGCAAGGGAGCCCCGATTTGTGCAAAGGTGACTGGTAATTCATAAATGCAACATTATGGCACATTGGCACATTATCTGATTGGTATTTTCATTGGATGGGTGCTGCATACTGTAATTGAAAGCTATTGGAGACCTATGGCACTATGGGGTGTCCCATTTTCATGGCACTTCGGCACGAGGCCCTCGAGGCCCTCGAGTCCCCTGGCGCAGTACCTCCGGGCGGCCGCCCGGACGGGACCGGGCCACTACCCGGGCTCAGCAGCCTTGGCAGCCAGCTGGCTGCGGCCGCAGGACAGGGCTATGTGACTTGGCTACAAACCATCCAAGTCACGGCTGACTATGACTTAGTATTGAAAGCCCATGGGGGGTAAAATGGATCCCCATTGTTGAAGAAAACCCCATGTGGAGGAGTATGATATAACATGATATAACTATACGTCGATCTATCGAATCTATTGTTGAGTTATTGTCGTAGAGGATTTCACTGTTCTATCTTTTTAGGGGGTACTGTATCCATATTTGCGCCCATCTACAAAATTCATGACATAGACACCGAAGAACCAGAAATGTTGGGTAAATGAAAGTCTTCTTATGAATGGGTTGGTTTAAGGGAAATCTACAGGAAACAATGTTTTTCCCCACCAAATATGAAGTTTTCCTGTAGATTTCCCCTTAAACCAATCCAATGATCTTAGTGCGCCATGTTGGCATTGACAAGACAAGCAAGGCTCTTCGAGATCTCCAGTGCGATGTCCACAGAATTGGCTCAGAACATTGCTGGGCTGCAGAGCGGTGCATCAGTGCAGGTGGCTTCTTCTGATTTTTTTGGGGGTTAGGGATGCCCCATTGAATATCCTACAATTGCTATTTTATATTATCATGGGCCATTGGGGGTTTCCTTTGATTTCATGGGATTTCATGGGGTGTCAACGATTTGAGCTGGGTGTTTTGAAAATGAGGCATACCACCGACTAGCACCCCAAACTAGCCAATTAGAACATGATGATAAAACAATAGTATAAACCACTTGATTTGAGGGGTACTGTGTTTTCAGACAAATCCAACATATTTTGGAAGAGTCCGACATCAGGATGTCCAAACTGGGTGTTTGAAATTCTTGTCATGGTATGTGGGAGTTATGTCCTGGTTCATTCCTGAGCTCAAGGAACATTCCGGTGCTGGATCGTGGTTTCGCATCCCAGTACCGGATACATAGTATAGAGTCTAGAGATGTATAAAAGGTTCATTATTGGGTATATGGTATACCATGGTATACCGGTATTTGGGAGGCTAGTTGACGGGATGGTTTATTATTGGATATTATTGGGCTTGCCACATTAGTGGCCTCATTTGTGTTTCCACTTTTTGTGTTTCGTTTCCCTTCATGCCAGGGAGCGATAGACCCACCATACTGTACAGGGCTAAAGACTCCAAGTCGGTTCCAAAAGACGGCTGGCTGCAATCCTGCTGCTAAGATCATGACAAGTCGTAGCTGCTATTAGCTGCTCAAGGGGCGAAAGGTTCATTTGATTCAGCTTCTATAATTGAATGGACAAATTTCGGGAAACCTTTATGGTTGAGGATAAGTCTATGTTTTGCTGTGTTTCATCCTTTAAATCAATACAATCAATCCATTGATTGGAGTGATTGCCCCATCGGCATCCATCCGCTTTTTTTGGCGCTGCCGTGCCGCAGCGCCTTCCGAGGTGATTTGCGATGACTCCTACCGCTTCTTGCTGCGACACTTCGCTCCATCGGAACGAAGTCTTGTCTTGGTGGATCCACCCTGTGAACCATATGATTTGTATATGGTGCCATGGCATTGCCACATTATGACTGGTTGGTGGTTTGGAACATGAATTTTATTTTCCATTAATATTGGGAATGTCATCATCCCAACTGACTTTCATATTTTTCAAGATCATTAAAGCCACCAACCAGATTATCATTATGTTACTTGTGACTTGTTTGTTGCCTGCTTGTTACACCGTCGTTACCTCTGCAGGTTCTATGAAAAATACCTTCAAACATGAGTCGAGAACTCGCGAGAGAAAGATTGTGTGTATGTGTGTGTTCCACCTGCACGCATGGATATGGCTTTCGAAGCAAAGCATGGGTAGCAGTAGCATGATGTTATTTTTGATATTGTTAAAACAAGTTAACTGTCATTTATAGCACAAGATTAGTGTAGAATAGCCATCCATGATTTGATATTGTTTGATCACACATTTCTTTGGACGTGTCAGTGCCTTAGGCCTGGAGCCTACACTTGATGGCTGCAGCAGAACACTGGCCCAGCTCTACGGCCCCTGGGATTTACAGGACCACTTTCCCTTGGACCAAAAGAATCGGTGCCAAAATCATCAATCACCCACCCCATGAAAAAAACACTGATGGATTTTGATTTTCGTCGCATCCAACGGTCGATTCGCTGCAGGTCATCCTTTGGTATCCTCTGATGGATCCGGAGCAGGTGGCGGGTCTCTATCAGCAGGCAGCCAGCCTGGGCCTTCCTCTCCTGGTGGCGGAGTTCCAGGTGACCTGCGAGAACGAGACGGCGCTGGAGAAAAGTGGAGTGCCTGGGCCGAGTTGGCCCAGTTGGTCAAGGGGGTAAGGAATTTGATGATTATAGTGGGAATGATAGGAATTGAAGAGGAATTAAATATATATATATATATATTAAATACCTTAGATTCTTCTTACAGTGATTTGAAGATTTGTTATCTAGATACATAGGGTAATGCGATATTTTATGATTGAGATATAATGGTGCCCAGTTCATCCTTGACCATGACGATGGCATAGAACTTAGTATTGGAATGTATTGGATGTATTCCTGTTGGCCCAAGGAGGGTTTGATGATGTACGATTTATAATGGGATTTTGCACTTTGTGTCACGATTTGAGATGTTTTGAGAGGTTTTTTGCTGAATTTCCAAGGCTGAGGACAGAGTTGCTTTGAGGTGCTGAAACTAGACCAATTGACATGTTTGGTCCTCAATGACCTGTCAACGTCAGGTCTTCATTCTGAACCCAGCAGCTGCATCCGTCAGACACCTCAAAGACTTGCTGAGCAAACTGGCATCAAAGCTGGCTGAGGGGCGGGAAGATGCTGCCTCTGTAGATGCTTGGTGGGTTTGGGGGCTTGGGGATCCCAGGAATCGCACGTGGATTAGATTTAAAATAATATGCTATATAATGCCCACCGAGTTTTATAAACAATGGAACATACTCATTTTTGCTCTAGATGTTTAACCATCCATTCTCCATTTCCCGCCAGAGCAAGCACCCAAGGATGCCACATCATTCTGGCTGCATGAGCGAAAAATAGTGCCGCCAGGGGAACACGGAGGTGGCGCAGCCTTTTGCTCCCAAATTGTAGACCTATGTATCTCCCCACTCTCCAGCAGTCAGAATGCGTTGGATACCCAGGTCACCTTAAAGTAGAACAGAACAATGAATTGCCAAAACACGAACTGAGTATTTGGTGGTTTCTCTATATGTTTTTGGCTTCTTCATCCCTATCTGAGCCCCCAACTGCCAAACTTATGTTTGAAAAACACATACGGAGATGGGGAGAGAGAGAGAGAGGGAGGAATAAAATCAAGTCATATAATTAATATTCTACCCATGAAATCCCATGAATCCATTGCAGTATTTAGCCTGATGAATCACATAGTCCATTGTTCCCACTAATTTACACTAATCCATGATTTGATGGTCACAAACTGGTGACACCTAAGGCGTGGACCTCACCATTGGCTGACCGACCAATGTCCTTACCCGGTGCAACGGACCGAGGTCTGGGAAAGACGTCGTGACGTCGGAAATGCGCGGCCATCATATTGGGGTTAAGAATGCGGGATGCGGGTTTAACAGCTTCTGGTTTAGCCACCTTATATTAAATTATGTAGATTAGATTGTTAGATTAATTACTGTATATAGATTAGATTTGATTTGATTACATAGAGTAGATGATTAGATTAGATTAGATCGATTGATAGATATTGATAGATAGCCAACACAAGAGTAGACACCTCCTTTTTTCGCACCCCCCAAAATGATGAAACACGAATAAAGCGATGCTACTAAACCAGGGTTCGTTTGGGTGGTATTCAATAAATTTAATAGATATTAGGAGGACAGGATTACAGGAAATACTAATTTTTGATGAGCATGAAGATGATGAAGTTGAGAGGGGAGTAGAAATGGATTGGCATACTGGATATGCAGCTTGTTAAAGGAGGTACGGGTAAGCTTAGATGGTATACTGAAAACAATGCAGTCAGTTTCAAGAATATGGTCCTATCAAAAGTTTCAAAAAGACTTTCAGATCGAACGGACGATCGAAGGTTTAGGAGGTCTGGAAGTGCCATAATGCTTTGCTGGGCCATTGCCGGGCCCATGGTTGGAAATCCCATATATGCTTTGCGTTCAAGGCATCCGCCAACGGTACCCTCAACATCAACCATTGGTGTCCACCATTGGACGACGGGCCGACTCCATGGACTTTGGAGATCATCATTGGGGGTTTCTTGAAATGACGATCCCTTTGATACTAAAATGCTCTACTTGGATTGGATGATTGCGTACACCCCCATTTTAGGAAACCTCTATTTGTCAAACGGTGTGATCAACTGTGCAAAGAGGCTCCTGCATTTGGGCATGCAGAAACAGGCAGTTTTCTGGTACAGACCCGATGTTGAGGATGTCAAATTGAAACATCGCCTAAAAATCCCTTGCGCAGGCGCGGAGAGTGCAGCAAACTTGGACGCAGGCTGGGGACTGTGTCGTGCACTGGGTGCGGTTGCATGTTCCAAGGATGTTCCCCAAAGAAAGGGCAACACGATGCAAGACATGAACTTCCCAAACTGACCTAGACCCTACACGCCTAAGATGGACATGTAATCCCAACATTGCTTTGATGAAGAGGAAAGGAATCTTCAAAATGATTTCAGAGGGTCCCACGATGGAGAAGAAGGCCCCAGATTCCCCAAAGTCACCGCGATCACTGAAGATCATAGTTGGTAAGGGTAATCATCCCAAGAGTTACGGTATGTTCAGGCTGTTGAATTATTACAATTTCACCTTTGTATATAACATTTATGATTGATTTTTTCATGTCCTGGTCCCAATTTGTAGCACTGGATTGTATTCAAATAAACCCATTCCATTTGCCTCCAGAATCTAGCCATGGCGCGAGGAGATGGGACGGCAGCGACCGGCAGCGGCTCCCAGTCATGGATTCCTTTGAGATCATGGGAGAAAAAAATAAAAAATTGTCAGAATAAACAAGGCTCTTCCTATATCTGAATATTCATATGATTCATATTCAATGAGGCAAATGGATGATATTTCGTGCTAGTGGTAGCCATAGCCGCTATAGCCATTAGCAACAAGGTTCAGATTGGCAACCAATCTGAGCAGCTCCAACTTAGGCAACGTATCTGGGCCTCGCCTAGTGGGGAGTTCTCCTCTCATATGGATAGAGCGTGATAGAACTGGAAAACCACGGAAGCCTGAAACTGCTCATGAAACCATTCTGGACCATTCTTCATTTCCAAAAAAAAACTAAAGTTCACTCAATCAGTCTATGAAGATCTATGAAGATCTATGAAGCAACGGAATGATGGACATCTTATGGAAATCATCCCAGATTCGTCCAAGATTCGTCCAATGGATTGGCCAGGCCTCAGCTCCGAGGCGGGCACTGATCAAAGATGGTTTTTTGGCAACCAGACATCCATCGAAATGAGACATGGAGAGACCAACAAAAACAACAGGCAACTGAGAACATTTGATAACTTAATATCTTATAATAGCTGTTAATAACTTATATATTATATATGTGTATTTGGAAGTTTGATTTTGGCACCAGCACACAATGAAGCCAGCTCGACAGAAATCTAGATGCAAACAACCGAACCCACAATGACATTGGACGAAACGCAGAAAAACGCAGACCCAATCGCCACCCACCAAGATCTTGATGGACCATTGTCCCATTGTCAATGTCCAGAATTGGCGCCAAGACCCCACTCTTGGGCATTCCATGCTGTTTCCATGCTGTTTGATGTTTCACTCATGTTCACCCTGTGGGATTCAAGAGTCCACCAGAGCATGGTGCAGGTCCAAGGGATATGGTCAGCCCAGTGCCATGGCCGGATTTAGAAAAGTGGGATTTAGCCTGAAAACAGGTACTTTTCAGAGGGAAAAATTGTGATGATCCATTTTCAGACAAGCCTAAATCCATAATGGACTTGATGGCACTCAGGCACTTATTCGCGGTTCACGGAGGGTTTGGGCGAGTTTTCAACAAGTTTCCAGGCATAGGCTGAGATTCAAAGTGGCATCATGTGCCGGTCTTTGGTCTTCCAAGGCAGTCCCGTTGCTGCGCCGGTTGGGGGCCAAAGATGCAGAGCATCCAGTTGAATCAGTTGTTCTTTCCAGATGGGTTGAAACCGCCATCAATTCTTGCAGAACAAGAATGAGTTCAGAAATATAGGGCAAACTAACCAAAAACATCGACAAACAAGGAAGCTTCAAGGATTCGACCCGTAAGACGTCCTTTTTCCAGCTTTATCCAAGCAGTTGGTTCATAGAGGGGTTCCCCCTTGAAGAACCAGTTCGGTAAACCGTTCAACCCTTCCAACCAAGGTCCGGCGGAACTTGCCGCCGGGCTGGGATCAAAAGGCGGAAGCCAAGGACGGTCCCAAGTACCGGGCCGAGTTTATCGGCAGGCAGCTTTCGGTCAAAATGTGCAGCTTTTGGTCACTGGTAGATGTTGGTCATTTCCTCATTATTATGTTTTTTGTTGCTGAGCTGTTCAAAGAGACAAGTTGGATAAAGTTGTTGTTCTTTGATTGGACCATATTGGACCTATACCCACATCATGAGCGGCTTCTGTTTGAAGCCTTGGCCGGCTTGGCCTCGGCTTGGCCGGAGCCACGGTGTATGATTGCACCCAGGCGAACACAGGTCCCAGGATGTCCCAGGTCGGCCCCGGAAGGCAGAAGCAAAAGGTCTTCCAACTGAGGGAAGATTTGCAGAGATGTTTGGCACCCAATCCCAGTGGTCCCAGCTGATGCTGACCAAGATGCCCGGACTTTACGCATGTGTAAGGTCCAAATGTGTCAAACATGTCCGTATTTATGGTCCAGATATTTGACACCAATCTTTGAATCTAGATAAGATAAGATCAGGTGAGATAGGACTACATATAGTTGTACACATAATATGTTGTATCTAGAGAGTTACACAGCAACTGCTGCTCATCAATCCCGCCCACGCAGATATGACATAAGCCTTGTGACATTTGACATGACCTGCAGTAAAGGTACACCTGAGTTTTCCCCGGTCCCATAACAACAGCCAGGCCCATTTGATTGTGAAAAACTCGCGTTGTCATGGATTTCCTATGAACTTCCGTATGGATTTCCCGATGTTCCAGGGATAAGAACACCAACCACCAACGACGGTGCCGTCTGCGGCACACGCGTCGTTTCCGTGTCACAGGTCGCGTCTCCAAGGAGCGCATGGATCAACAGATGAGCCATCTCCGGCGCCTCCTGCGGCAAGCGCAACAGGCGGAGGGGCGGTGCCTATTGGGAGCGCAACATTGATTTGCGTTTTTTATATGTTTTTAGCGGCGGTATATGTTGGATATGTTGGTATGAAAAGTTGAACTGATGTTATTATATGAGAATATTTTATGTTTGCTACTACAGGGCATGCATGTTATTACTATAGATCGATTATGATCATGATAGTTAATTATGACATGATTATTGTTGAGGCATGTGCTTATTCACAGAATTGGTTGATCTCAACCAACTATTAAGTCATGAATATTTTGGCTGCTTTGAGGTATGATAGCACGAGGTCTGAAATGGGTGATGAATTGATGATTGAGAAAACGTTGTGGGGATTGATGTCTAATCCAACAGAGGTGAGGTAAGAAACAGATACACGGAAAATTGGTTGTAAGCGACCTCAAACGACCTCATAGATGACCGGTAAGAATCAATTATATAGGGGAACCCGGGAACCCAGGAACCCTCACTTTGGTCTTAATTCCGGTTTGGGTCGATTGTGAATGACACATCCAGATCACGTGCTAATGACTGGTTTGGCGGCTGGACTTTTTGGGATGTTTTGGAAACAGTTGTGGATGGGTTGTATTTTTCTTTAATCGTTTTTATGTGTTTGCTCATGAGCTCTTAGATTTTCAAAACGTTTTGCTAGGGTCTTTTCCTAGAGTTGTTTTCTTGGTTTTCAGAAAGTTTCAGGTGGTGTTTTGGTTCTTTGTTTTTTTCAAAACCACCATGGCAGGAATTGGACCCAAAGGCTTCGCATCCACGAGGTGACGGGCACTTGGCAGCAGTATCAGTACTAGTCATATCAATAATAGCGCAATCGTGACAATAGTAATGGTTGTAATAAAAGAGATAATAGTACTAGTGACAAAAATAGGAATAAGAGACTAGTGGTATTATAATTACAATTACCAGTCATGATTACTAGCAATAAAGTTAATAATTAGTAACAATGACACGTAGACAAATGGTACTAATTAGGTTTGACTAAAATTAGAGTAATCATAGACTGATGGTACTATTGTATGAAATCGCTAGGCAAGAAGTAAGTCCAGATAAATTTGCATTGTTACGTCCTTACTTCGAGCATGCAAATTTCTCAGCCTTGTGGCTGGTGACAATACAGTGGAACACATGGGTACAAATCTCTAGCCTACAGGCCTACAGAGTCAACCTCTCTGAACTTGTATGCATCATTATTACGGTCAGATAATCAATCATGGCAATTGGACATACCCAATTCATGGATGATTTTCCCATTAAAGCCTTCGTTAATAGAGGATTTTCCAGGCAGCCACGTTTGACTACCCGAGACTACTTCATCCAACGCCCACAGGCGCTACGAAGATCAAGACCATCAGATCTTTGAGGCATGGAAACCATGTTGTAAATTGAGCATGGTAAATATGGTAAGGAGGGAATTTGTGAAGAAAGGTGAAAATATTTGCTTGGTGGTTCATGGTCGCTTATTTTTGTTTCTGGTGCTCTCATAGATTCAGTGCTAAATTCATTGCCTATCCGGAAATCCTGCATTGTGCAGGAGCTGATTTTTCTATTTTTGGGTACTCAAATGCTACAATGTAGTGACAATAGTCTTCAGCACATCTCTGGGATTGTTTGTGGGCGTTCTGACACTTTGACCCATGACCAGCAGCTTTGGGCTGCGATTAACGTCATCCGCCCGAAGAGGTCCAAATCGCAGTCTGGCGTCAAGTTGGAAGGCGCCGCCGTGTCATCGCTCACTCAACTCCTGTAGGTTCCGCGTGTTTTTTTTGGGTTGGGGGCCTCTATATAAACGATTATAAACGGCTAGCATGAACAAGTGAGGCTTTCCTAGAATGGGGGTACCCAAAAGTGGATGTTGTATACCATGAACGTCCCACTAACATTTATGAATTAGGGGTACCCCCATTTGAGGAAACCTCCAAGTAAGAGGATACTGGGTGGATATCCCCACCATGTGTGTTGATTTCTACTTCTCTCGGGAAATGAGCAATTGACAGAAGTATTTGTTGTTGGCCCACTGGCAGGCTGCACAATCACACATCGCAAAAGATACTCAAGATGACGGTCAGGTTCAGGGAATCATGTCAAATCCCAATTGTTACCCTTTAGTAATTTAACGGAACCATGGAAAATCACTGTTTTTTATTGGTAAATCATGGTCAATCATCATAAATCATCTATAAGTGATCCATTTTCCATAGCTCTGCTACATAAGTAACAAGAGGGTCCAGGGTATCATTTTTACATGGGTGTGTCCCAAGATGGCTAACTTGCTATATTATCCACCTGGTCGTAAGACCAGCGTAAGACCATTGTAGTTGGGCTAGACACACGGTTCGAATCCGCTGGCACCCAATGTTTTCCAAGTTGGATTGCGCATCAAACATAGTCAAGTTCATTTCCATCATATATATATATATATA
>Ga0126342_10001635_pt1 | contig 32348 bp, 34 predicted proteins | sample Cyp1metagenome_FD_92528 | JGI IMG/M metagenome (GOLD analysis project Ga0126342, IMG submission 92528) | Coral microbial communities from Lord Howe Island, Old Settlement Bay, Australia - Cyphastrea 1 metagenome | ecosystem: Host-associated > Invertebrates > Cnidaria > Coral ...
ATGTAATGTAATGTAATGTAATGTAATGTAATGTAATGTAATGTAATGTAATGTAATGTAATGTAATGTAATGTAATGTAATGTAATGTAATGTAATGTAATGTATGTATGTATGTATATATGTATAAGTTTCGCACTTATTGAATTATTTCTACCATTTTCTACCTTTGCTTCCGTTTGTGATGCGAACCGGAGTAGTGCTCTGACATTACTTTCCCTTTCTCACGATGCCTTTATTAGGATTTATTTCATGCTTCGCAGTTGGTATATGTTGGTATGGTGGTCTGGGTTTTCTCCGGTGCTGGTGTTGAAGGTCATGAAGGCAAATGGAAACGAACCCGTCTTGTCTGTATGTCTCTTAGACTATTTCGGATGAGTGCGGAATTCCGCAGGAATACTCTGCACATGCCCTGGATTGGCTGTCCACAGATTGTTCTGCCTAGGGGGCAGGGATCATAGGAAGCCGATACGGACCTCTGGCTCAGGTTCAAGGATAGATTAAAATTGCTGAGGACTTCTTTGTCTCATGTTCACCCTTACGCAAACATCAGAGCAATCCCTTAAACAGCAAGGGAAGAAAGTTGAGGTTGGGAAGCAAAGAGGGGCTCTGCAAATCCTGAACCCAAGAAGCTTAGCCACCAAACTGCGATCCTCAGGATTTTCTACCAAACCGGCCACCGTCTTCCATATGTGCGTGCGCATGGTCTTTACACAGAGGCAGGTTGTTGGGGTTGAGGCTCAAACAACTTCAAAGTTGAGCTGCTTTGAGGTGACGTACTCCCCGCAGATGATTCAGCAGGTCCTGTTTTGGAGGTTGGAAAGCAGTTGCAGCATGAAGGTCAGACATCTTTGGTTCATTTTGGTTCCGGTTTCTTTCAACTTCGGGGGAAGTGTGATGAGTTCTGCTGACTCTAGACTTTCCCACTCCAGTTTTTCACGTGCCATTTGGATTGAGGGTTGAATGTGCGCATGAAAGTGCTGTCTCCAATGCAGATTCGAGCCATGGCTCGATCTCCATGATCACAGGCTGGGGTAGGACGTGCGCGCTACCCTTCTGTGCCGTTGGGGTATGCCATGCCGTCGCGCTGGGCTGCACTGAGGGCCAAAGTTCATGCTGTAGAAGCGGTGAGTGCATCTCCACAGCTCTTCATTTCCACACCGACACCGCTGGAGCCGAAAGAGCAGCATGACCAGGCGAGCGATAAGGTGATGCACAGATATATAACACATTGACAATATATATATATAATTATATATATAATTATATATAATTATAATTATAATTATAATTATAATATTCACACACACACGGGCATAATGCATGTGCATGTATATATATATGTATATAAATAAATAAATAAATATATATATATATATATGTGTGTGTGTGCATATGTATGTAGATATATCACGATTATTTTTTGTGTATACAAACATGCGTATTATGCCTTACGCACTTCTGAAATCTTCCAAGTTGTGGACGCATTTAGCATTGTGGTGATGCAAACATCCCAAGAATTTTGGATCGCGCAAACATTTTGGGACGTTTGCACCTTGAGGAAGTCCTTCCAGCTGAGCCTGCGCCCCACGCGGCACAGCTACCACGGCCTTCTCTTTCTCTACGACGTGGGCATGCAAAGGAAGAGAAGGAGGTCGCAGAGATTTTAGGATAAAAGGGAGCAACAAAAACAATGTAGCCTGTAAGGTGTGCAAGTCTTGCGTGTAATGACTTGGATTCCTGTGAAAGTCCGTGGGGCCTTGTTTGATGTAAAGGCTAAACAGTTAAAAACTTTGGGCAACAAAATTAACGCAGTAATATCAGTAATAGTGTGTGTGTGTGCGCTTCCAGTTCATGATCCCAGTAATAGTGTGTGTGTGTGCTTCTAGTTCATGATTCCACGCTCTTAATGAAGCTCTTCGGATGAAAGGCCTCGATTTGGCAGCCCAGCCATGCACCGCAGGTGACTCCAGAGCCGCAACTGATTTGTACTCCGAGGACACGGTCACCACTGGCAGACGGAGAAGTGAAGTCTGATGCCTCAAAGACTGTGAAGGAGAGGGGCATCGGAGAGGGTCTCTGCAGAATATGCAGATGAGGACACATGAGAATCATGAGACATCTACACTCAATGAAACCTTCAGATTGGGCATATCGGCCACCCTTTGTCCATTTTTCCATACACATGGTTGATGGGTGAGGCATAAGCCACTTCGCCAAATCATTGATTTGCTTGGCAGTTGTTGGCGCAATAAAACACAGTATAACTTTTGAAGTGCTAAGGTCATGACAGGGTTTCACATGACCTACACACGAGCTCACGCAATCTGGTTAATTTGTCAGGCAGAGGGCGGAAGCACAAGAAGTTCATTATCACTTCGGCCCTCAATCAAGAAACCAGATTTTAGAAGAGCCGGAAGTCATAGCAGCCAAGGGAGCCCACTGCCGAGTGACGGGCATCTGAATCTGAAAATCGGGGATGCAACTGCCCCAACTTCCAAGCCTTCAAATCGAAGACCAAAATTTCAGCGACAGATGACCTTTGCGACATCCACGAAGAAAGACGCCGAATCCGAAATGCGCCCGGCAAAGAAACTATTTCGGAATGCAACGACTAATTTCGACGCCAAGACAGTGAGCACCCCAGAAAAAGAAAAGAGGTTTGCACATGCCGTGACTGACCCGTCTGACCCGATGAGTGGAGAGAGTCGCACGGTCGCAAAGACATCAGTTCGTCGACATAAAGTGTAGCATTTTCATCTGTAGGTCCATTTTGCCAAATGAATGTGCAGCTGATGCAACTTTTAGACAGGCAATGGGCAACTCTCTGTGTAAGGGTGCATCCTTGGATTGCGAGTCCAATGTCTCTGATTCTCATGATCACTTAGAGAAAGGCTGGCGCTTGTGGCAGCCAAGTCAGTGCTTCTTCGCTGGCATCCTGCACTGAGGTAGTCCCTGGAGCAGACCAGTGACGTCGCTCAACAGCGACTCACCCCGAACATGGCAGGAGGAGATCGCGCCAGAAGCGCCCAGCGAAGCACCCAGCAGAACCACCTCAGCGGTTGTAAATCTCAATGAGCTCGATGAGCTTGGAGACCTCCCGCCAGCTGGAATGCCGGTGCCACTAGTGGCTTGGTAGCAGTTTCATAATTTGGATGATTTGGTGCACAAAGACTTCTGCAATCTATAGACCTATTGGGACCTTGCACTATATTGCATTGAAGTGAAACTCAGCTTGCCATGGGATTTGCAACTGCATCCAGTCCAGGGAGAAGACGACGTGCATGACCAGCACCCGACAGAGCCGCTGCAGAGAGGCTGCGGCACCTATGACAGCCTGAAGCAATCCTCGGACGGCTCGTTGCAAAGAGTGCGAAGTTCTTCAATGCGAAGTTCTTCAAGCCAACTCTCACAGTCCAGCGAGCCAAGCGAGCATGGCAACCTCTCCAAGGAGCTGTTGCCAGTCTTTTGATTGGTCCAAAAGGTGTCCAAGAGTTGCCCAAAGATCAAAACACGTGAAACCAAAGTTATCTTGTGGATCTTGCTCTGAAACTTTTAAACTCTTCTTTCTTTGCCATTCTGATGTCTTTTTGCGATACCAGTTCCACCGTTTTGAATTGTGGTTTGTCCTTCAGTGCGTGTGCGCAAGGATCCTGAGCTTCAAAGACAAGGCATTAGCCACAAGAAGCCGCAGACGTCCAAGTCAAGCAGACGAAATCGCAGCTTCTAGGCTTCTAACTACTTGCTCCTTTTCCAGATGGCCTTCACATCATTTCACTCAGTCACAGCGCTTGTGTGAATTCTATGTTTGAAAAATACATGTCTGCATTGCAATCAAAGCCATCAAAAGGTAACGGAGTTGATGCCAACATATGCTAACCAGACCGGAAAAGTGATCGCCCTTCCAAATCGGTTGCGTAAGGTAAGGGGCGCGATGCGTCCCAAGAAAAGAAAGAATCCAAACAAAGTGCAGCTGGTAAAGCCGCGAAGAGGAAAAACAGCCGAACCTAGGCTGCACAGACTGAACTCCTTGATAGATCTTGGAAGTTCGATGTGGATTGGAGTCAGCCGTATTGGCCACTCAATAGTTTGGAAGTTTGGAACGGATGATTTAATTTGATGACTATGAACCTCGAGTGCTGGAAATCCTGTCAGCTGTCTCCCCTCTTGAAGTGAGTAAGGCGCTCCACATGAAACATGTGGTCAAACCCGTAAAAACGTAACTGCCGGACACCTCTATGGTCCATGGAATCTGATCAGGGGGACACCCAAAGTCATCAAATTCCAAAAAGGTAATTTTGATGGAGAAACATGACTAATGATTATCAACTATTGGATTTAGGGGTGCTATGGGGTATCATGGGGTACCCTATTTTCAGACATCCAAATTTTCGTTGCTGGATTTCCCAGGTTTAAGAGGCAGCCAGAGCGACTTGTCGGAAGAAGAAGGCAAGCAGGAGTCCAGCAAAAAGAGTTCTGACAAAGATGCCCGAAAGAGAAAAACCAGCCGAATCTGGGCTGCATAGGAAACCTGGCTGGGGTAGCCACATCACTTGGCGGAGCACTACTAGTGCTTAGTATAGGATTCGCACGCACCTGCAAGATTGGTTGGTGGGTTTTCCCCAGGATTAGAATGCTGCATTTCCAATGGTACGATGGGTATCTCAAAAATAAGGAAAACTCATGACAACTCAATAAATTGCAATTTCAATGAGAAAAGTGATGATCGACCGATCAACCCAAGGAGCCCGCAGCGTGAGCCGAGCTTCTTCTGGCGCCAGTGGCGGCAGCAGGCGCTCCATTGACTTCAAACGAAGCCCCAGGAGCTGCCTGGCGTTGATGGTGCGATGCCATCCGTGTGGTAGGCCTAAAGCTTCTGATGATTTCAATATATTTCAATGATTCATCATCTTCCATCATCTTCCCAATAAAATGGCAATTTTGGGGGATATTGGGATACCACCTTTTCAGATACACCTATATCATCCCGCAGGTGCCTTCGCAGTGGGGTTCAGCGGTGAATGGTGAAGGGGCAAATGTCTTAGTGATATTTCATTGTTGTCTCCCAGAAGTCTTCGGTTATGTATTTATATATATATATATATTTATATATATATATATATATTTATATTTGTATATTTATATATATGTATATATATATGTATATATCTCTCTCTCTCTCTCACTCTCTCTCTCTCTCTCTCACTCTCTATAATATGCCAGGTTACGCCTTATGAGCTCTGCGAGAGCTTGGACATGCCAAGGTTCAAGATCCCCAAAGCCATCCTCAAAGGAAGCGCTGGTACAGCAGCGCAAGAGTCTGCGAGAAAGGTGCTGCAACATGACTGTGGTAATGGTTTTGGGGTCAATCAATCGGTAATTTAGGCCAATGACACTCGAACTTTGAGTCACAGGATATCCTGGATATTGTACTTCGAAACTCTTCCCACCCTGGGCAAACAGCTTTCCCAGTTTGTCATGTCAGCTGTTAGTTTCTTGCAAACTGGGGCGTGAGCACAAGAGTGAAGACAAACTTGTTCCGTGTTCTGTGGATGCTTACCCTGTTTCCCAAGGAGTTCAACGAATGCTTCTTGTGACATCTCGCAACCAGTTTTCTTGACAGGAGTGTGTGGCACTTTATGTGCTCACACACTGCAAATCAGCTTGCCTTGGAGGTTTGCTTCTGAAGTACCAGAGGGAGAGGTGCCCGAGCGAAAATCCGGCAAGGCCTGGCCATGGTGTGGCAGCGCAGTGTTGTCTCGTCCACTAAGTCCACTAAGTCCACAAAGTCCACTAAGTCCACAATGCCATGAGGTGACATTTCTACGAAAAGCGTGGAGTCAAGCGAGGTGCGCACTCTTGGGACTGCAGGAGCCGCAAGTGCAGGACAGAATGTGGGATGAGAATGTGGCCAGCCCAAGAGAAGAAACAACAGTTTATGAACGGAGACATGTTCAACCACTTACTGCGCTAGTTCTGCTGTCAGGGTCTTATGTTTGCATTCAAGGATGCCTTTGATGCCTTTGATGCCTTTGATGCCTTTGAACCCAAGGCAAATTTATTGGAAACAACTTCTACTTGTATCTGAAAACCGGGCACGGGCAGTGGACACCACTGTGAGGTTTTTCTCTTTGGTGGAAGCTGCTACAGTCACCTACTGATCATATCTGTAGTTCATGCGGCGTTTCCGCTCTTTTGGTCCTTTACTTCGGTACATTACATTGCAGCAATTTAATAAGAACAGGCTGCCATATTTGTGAAAATATGTACGTCAAACTCTGTCTGAAACGGGTTTATCATGTTATCGATCCTTTCACAGGACGACAACGATCCTCGTGCCAAAGGTCTTCGTGGTTGGGATGCGGCCAGAGCTCTCTGTGTTGGAACTGGCCGCGCCTTGAGGGATATAAAAAATGTGGTCTCTTTAGTGACTTGCCTCAATTGATCCTCAGTTGACCCCCAGTTTATCCTCAGCTGCTTTGATTGTATCCCTTTGACGCCCCGTGTAGGTGAAGAAAGCTGCAGATGAAGCTTACCATCGGCATCGCGCTTTTTGGCAGAGGTTATGACAAACTGCTCCATGAAAGGGTCGGACAGTTTTGTGCACATGTCGGTTTATCGCCATTTTTAGACGGCTACAGTAACCCATGGGTATCATCACTGTGAAGCGTGCTGTGTTGCTACTTGAGAAGTGCTGAACCGCCCAGGTTCAGAAGGCAATTGTTGAAGAAATCGGGACGACTCTGCGTGGAAGCATGGCCAACGTGTCACTTTGACAGAAGATCTTTTTGAAACTCGGTTTCAGGTCCTGCACAGCCGACTAGAACCAGCATCTCCAAGTTCAAAATGATCTACCAACAAATAGATCAAACAGCAAATGATCAGTCGGCATGCATGAACAAGTCGCACATGGGCTTGGAGTTTGCCAATCGAACTCTTGCATTTCTGGTTGGCCTCCTGACCTTTGGCATTACAGTCTCTTGCATGAAGTGCGGCATCATGTTACCCATCCTCTCAAAATCAGGTCCGACGAAATGGACGAAACTATCGGTGATGTCCTTGCAGATTTGACGCGCCTGAAGTGTCCTGTTTGCAGTGTAGCTTTGACCTGATGCAGATCGGGAGATCTGTAGCAGTCCTTCTTTTGTGATGGAAGTGTTGCCCCTATATCTTCGCCTGTTGGGACGTGTATCTTCTTGGAGCATCAAGGTGGCTGGATATGACGGAGATTGGTGCGCTGGTTTGTGAAGCGATTCTGAACTTTGACGAGGATGAAAATGAGACCATCACATCACCAGCGAGCCTCAGAAACTTGGCAATGCCGCAGGCTCTCTCCAAGTGAGTCTGCCAAAACCTCGTGCCGACCCAGCTTCTGCTAGCTAGAGCTTGGACAATTCTCGAAAAAGACCGGGATCAAAAAACAACTTTTTCCCTTGTCTGGTGCAGGAGCAAAGGCATGCGAACATCCGTGAACCACATCACACCAACATGATCCAACATGTTCAGAGATTTGTGCCCAGGAGATCAGCTCCTGCAGCACTGCCAAAGCTTACCAAATCGGGAGGAGGTCCTGGGCATGGATGATGGGCAGATTGAAGCTCTTTTGGACAATATCATGCAACTTGTCAGGACTTGGGACTTGTCCATATGGAAAGGGCAGAGTCGGACAGAGCTACCAAAGGAAGCGGGGAGTTCCGAAGGGAGATTTGTACCGGTTAACGGTTAACACTTCAAGTTTGAACTGCAGCACCTATACGTTTTCTACTGGTCTTAGTTGACATAAAATAACCACTTCGAGCTGGATGCTGGCAGCCGCAGCACAGGCCTTGCATTTTTTTCCCAATCACAAGAAATTGAATGACACGTACAGTCTAAGCATAAACCACATAACTGGAAGAAATCTTGTTCTTAGAACAGCCCGGAACACGGAGGCATCAAACTGAGAGCCTTCGAGATCAGTTGCGAACAAGTGTTGGCTTCAGCATGCCGGACGAAGATGCTCATCAGCACCACCGCAGCAAGTTACGCCAGATGGATAGCAGTCGATTGACTGGCATGGATACCGTGGAGGTGGCTGTGGAAGAGAGGGAAAGCGTCGGGAGCAACTTGGATGAAACTTTTTTTTCTTTTAATGCACCTTGTTGGAACCCAGACATTCATCCGTCCTGGAATTTTCCATCACGATAGTTCGGGTTAGATTCCCGAATATATGGTCTTGACATTCATAATTTGGAGCACTTCATGGAGCTGGCTTCAGCAGCTACCAGCACCGGGCAGGTTGAATGCAGCTCTTGTTTGGATGTTTAGTTTTGACAACATTCCAAACACGAGGACAAGGCTACTGGCCACAACGCAGCAGCTTCAGTTTACACAAGGGCCACTGAACGATATGATTTTCCTACAATTGTTTTCTTCAAGCAGATTTGGTCATGGTTGGTCTATCTACATGTTTGTTATTTGTTGGATTTTCATGGATTTTCTACGTTTTTGTTGTGTGTTGGAACATGTTCAATTTATATTTTGGATATTTTTGGATTGTCTTGCCCAAGTTGCGAGGCATCCTATCCCGCATGGGCAGCCGTGTGGATACCGAGCCCAAGGCCTTGCTGGACCCGGTCCAGGAGGCCGCGCCGCCGGCGGCGCCGGCCGAGATGCGCCGGGTGCCGCCGCCGCGTACTCTGCGGCCGGCGACGCAAAGTCCAAGGGGAAGGACCGGTGGGGTGGATGACCATGGTGGACCAGCAATGGTGGTTTTGCTAAGGATTTTGATGTGATGGGGGAAGGTGAAAATTTATTTGCATCCCTGAAATGGATGGTTATATCAGTTGTATCATCCTTATTCAGGTGAACATCATCCAAAATGTGTGGCCGTTGGAACCCAATTTTGCCTCACACATCTACTAGCCTTGCATTTCCACCACCGAACCCTGTTCAAACTCGTCTGCAAAGGACAGGTGACAAAGGCCGTGAGGAAAACGAAGCAGACGACCTGCCGCTGCTGGTCTCGAGCTCTTCTACTCTTCCAAGGGAGCCGCGAAAGATGCCGAGACGACCGATGCGGAAGCAGCTGGAGATGGCTGGATTTTCACATGTTGCGGGCTTGTTGGAGGTGTCGAAAAGATCAGTTCTTTACGCTGCTATGACGACCTTCCCTTATATGCAGAGACTTGGCACATGGCACATGAGGGAGGTAGGCTTGGGCCAAGATCCTGGACACTGTTTGGCATTGGATTTGTGTGACTCAGAGCCGAGCAGCCATGGCCCAGGACCTTTCCTGTCGTGATGGCCCCGAAGGTTCCAAACCGTGAGATGCGAGAAGTTTCGTCCACCGGTGCGGTGCTTCCAATTCTGGTTACACCCAGACCCTTGAGCCCCACCTCACGACGTCATGCTGGGGCATCATCTCCTTAGCTTCGCACTATTCTCCTGAAAGATCCTCAAAAGCACCAAACAAGAACTGTGACCATTTGAGCTAAGTGGACAAAGATGGACAGAGGTACCTGATTATATTAAATATAAAATTAGTAAGTTCAGATGCCTTACAACAGTATTTCCAATGAGTGAATCGTTGAGTACGTTGGCTCCTCGACCGCAAGACGTGCATGTCAGAGACACCTGCAGAGGCCATGTACATAGCCTGATGCCTGGGCCTTACGTTTTGCAAAGCGCATCTTTGCGCGCTGTGGAGACCAGCAGGAACATGATGTGGCAACATGTTTGTGAAGCCCCAAAGCGACTGACATCGCACGACTATTCACACATTGCCCAACCATTTGCACGAACAATCACCCATGACAATGACACTTTCTGCAGCCGGGTGTGGCTTCCAATCATTTTCAGCAATTCCTCCAAAAGGAGGCCGAGCCTTGAAGCTGCTCAGATTGGTAAAATGCGTCTTGCGGGGAGGTTCCGGCTTGTTCACCAAGCGTGCGCAGCATAATCTGAAGAGTCACTTAACTGTGCAGGTCACCACTCTTCGCCTACGTGACTTGGATAAAGGGTACTTGGCTTCAGCCATGCAATGTATTGTAGCAATGCTGGCATGACCAGCAACGACTGGGTTTGACTTTAGTTTGACTGATGGGGGCGAGGCCACACTGCGCTGTGCGCTGTACCGCTTCCTCGAAGGCAGGAGCATAGCCACATGATACACAATGATACACAATGATACACAATGATACACAATGATACACAATGATACACATCGAGCTCCGCAGAGTTATCGTAGGGAACACAGTGGCACCAAATAAGATGGGCAAGAAATCTTGAATGATCAGAATGAAACTCAATTAAAGCCGGCTCATGGCTTTAAAAGCGGGGGTCTCTCGGCATGATGGGCATGCCGGGCTGCACAAGGCATCCCGCAGTACCCACTGAACTTTTACTTCCTGGAGGGAACAGAGAGCGTTCCATACAAGAAGGTGCAACAACAGTGCTGCGACCATGAGTTGGCGACATTCGCCAATTCAAGAGTTGCAATTACAAGTTACAAGCGTGTTGTTGGATAGATAATTTTCAACAAGAAAATACAAGCTTTGGCTTGCAGCTTGCTGCTGTGGTTCTTGTTTCTTGCTCTCTTTTTGGGGCCGTCGATTCAAAATCGCTTCTTGAGACAGTCTGCGCAAAAAACATGAGCTCACCGATGTTGTACATATTGTACATGTTGAATGTCAACCACAAGGCTGCAAGCTTTCGTGCTGTGGCACTACTGCCGCAAGATCACGCCCCTTGGTGTATGCAGGGCGAATGCGTTTTCGAGTTGAGGACTAGTCACCCGGTCAACTTGTTGCCTCAACAAAATCCTATCCATAGCTTGTTTAGTCCATGCACCTGCGACAAATCCGTGTTCAGAAAACTCGAAGGCGCTGATGTCTTTCTTCGAGTTGTACTCGGCAAATGTTCCGTTGCTGATGCCTTCTGCAGAGTGGATGTATCGGCTGCTCTACATGCGCGGTCAGCTTTCTGTGGGAGAACGCTGCCCGGCTCTGGCTTCAAAGATCTTGGGACCGCTGATTGAAGACTTTCCAGACGGGGCCAAACGAGAAAAGACATGAGATGGCCTTGGGGTTCAGGGCTTGGAGCAAGCTGCATACATCTGCATTGCATGTTGGCTTGTACTTGTGATTTCAAGTGCTTTGCCAAGGTTGGTATCAATCTATCATGCCAGGGCACGAGCCGCCCTTCTGCGAGTTTGAGGAGGCGGATGCCAACACCACGTCTGGCACCCCAACCGCTGCTTGGGGGGTGAGTGCTGCGAAGGCGGCACGCGCTGCAGCAGTGTGAGCCCCAGGCGTTGCTGTGCGTGATGCTTGCAGTGATTTTGAGTGAGTCTCTCCGGGGGATTTCTCTCAGGGGACGAACCATTGGCTTGGCTTTGGGTGGAAACTTACGACCCAGACCCAGAAGCACAATTTTTATCAATTTTTGTCCTTCCGAGTATTCAGATTTACGTTTAATGTACCCAAATTTGACCCAGACCCACGGTGAACTCCAGGTTCAGACTTTGCGCCGCATTGTAACTGCCACGGATCTGGAGACCGCTAAAAGCATGGCTGAAGCGACGCTAGGACGGTTCATGCAAATATTTGCTGAAACTGTCTGAGTCTGAGATGACACAACCACTTCTCTGCTCAACTCATATGGTTTCAAACAGACGCCGACATGTACTTTTTTTAATCAAATGATATCAAGATGTATAACAAAGGAAGCCATATTGCATTTGGACCGGCCGCAACTGCCCCGATCTGCTGTCACATGTCTTAGTGGTGGTGGTGAGAAACTTCTGAAAGGACTCATGGAAGACCAGTGACTTGGCTGCACAATCGTTCGGAACAAAGCCATGTTGAAACTTGCAACTTTGGGATCCTTGGGACTTGTGCGTGATTTGACCTCTGTGGGTCCAGCATGCCTTTCGCTCTTGATACAGTGTAAGGAAATTCTTCCTTGCAGTTGCTGCGAATGAGACTGACCAGGAGGGACTGATACTGTTCTGCTGCATTTCTACCATGCCAAAAGTGCCAAGCAACAGGGTTGCACTCAGTTTTTAGAGGACTCGGCCACATCCATGGGTGTGGTGCGCCGCTCCCACGACGACAGTGGTGGCCACAGTGCCCCGCGACTTCAAAAGAAAGGTACGCTGGGGCAGCCTTGGAAATGATCGTGAAGACTAGCGGCCTGCATCTGCAAAACCAATCGCCTGTTTTTATATTCAAATCACTTCTAGAGGCCGCAGTTCCGGCAGGTGGAAAAGCATGGAAAAGCAAAAGGGTGCCAGCTGCCAATGCTTCTCTTGAAGTTATGAGTGCAGGTGCGCCGTGGCATCCTTACACTCCCTTCCAGATGTCTACACGTGACTCCAATGACTGGACCCGGATGCGGAAGGGAGGCGGGGAGTCCTACTTGTCTTTCGCTGCCTTTTTCGGTGTCCAAATTGCCTATTTGTGCAGGTTGGTGGCTTCGGAGGGGCCATCGATTTGATGCCATGCGCTACTGGCACCAGTTCTCTGACTTTGTACCTTGTGCTCAACTTGCTCAAACAGACCTGTCTCAATCAACTGGTTTATTGCTGCTCGGTCAATAAGCTAAGGTTGACCATGGTTGACCTGCCGACCTGCCTAGGAATCCACGATCCATGTGTGAAATTACGAAGTGAAGTGAAACACATACACACAGACGTGCAATTCAATTGTAGTTGTCCAATGTTGTCCATGCCAGTTTTATCCAGCTTCAGGCGCGCTTTCCAGGACTGCAATACTTCGCAACTTGGCAGCACCAGCACGTAAGCCAGGCGCCTTCTTGCAGCTTGAATCTTTGTTTGAAGTGATCGCCAGCGGAACGGATGCATTTCATTCAAGGCAAACATACCTGAGCTGCTTTGCCAAGCCCAAGTGATGGACATCCCGGCTGCAACGCAGGCTTTACCGTGTTGAAATGTGTTGAATGTGGGATGTTGAACGGTGAATGTACCTCCGATGGTTGATGGAGGCCCTGTTTACCCAGCAAACTTTGCAGGCTATGTATTTGCACAACCAGGCGTGTGCTGGGCCCTGGAGTGAAGGTGAGAACTGAAGCAGGTGAAGCAGGTGAGCGTGAAATAATATGGGATAATAGCTGGACAACCAGCAAAAGCAAAAGATAGGAAAAGAGGATGCTCAGAGATCAGGGAATTGGTGGGAAAAAACATGCTATGCCTTCATCAGCTAACTGTTCATGAGTCCTGGATTAAACTGATGAGATATGCTGGTATGCGAGATCTGATATCGTCCAAGCTACTGTGGATGGAAGAAATCCCACACCAGTTGGTAACTTTAACTATTGGTAACTTTAAAACAGTGCAAATAATCGGATCAAAACGGGATACACCATCTACACCATCTACCAACTGGTGCAGGATTTCTTCCATCCACAGTATGTAAAGCAATTTTCTTGATAGATCTTGATAGACACTTCGTCATTGAACGTGGAATGAGCGCAAACCTGACATTGTTAGCAATAGTGAACTGAACGGTACAACGACACACCAAAACCTTGTTTGATTCAAGTCCGAGTGATTGAACCTTTGGAGAGAGAAAGAAACTGGACAGCAGAACAAGGTAACTACACAACATCTTAATCTCAATAATAATGATGAATTAATCAGGAACTAATTAATCATAGAACTCGGAACCATCCTTTTCCAGCTCTTCCCCGAGCAAGTCGTCGTGTAGGGCGCACTCATCTCTTTTGGGATGCTCAACCATTGTGGCCAGGCGACGCTGGCCCATTCCTCCGCATTCTGGGCAAATGCCATCTTGGAGCTTCTTGCTTAGGGGCTGAGAGGGTTCGTCAGGTCATGACCAAAGCATGTCAAGACCGGGAGATCCGCTAGGCTCTAGCTGCCATGCAAATGCCCGACACTTTCAAGGGCGCCAGGGCCTGCTGGTGCGAACAAATACAAAACAAGTGCGGTACAGGCAAGTCCGATGGGGAGAGAGAGAGAGAGACACACAGATAAGTCTGAGAGGAGCAAGGTCATGTAGCTTGCCATAGGAGAAACTGAATCTACGAGATTCTGCAAGTACTCTGCCTGATAACCATTTTGGCTCGGAGAGCCAGCGCCGACAACTTCACATTTCTCGTGTGTCTCCCTTCTGTCCAGCTTCCAAAGTCATGCCACTTGGCAATTTGTTGCTTGCATTCAGCTTCTGCTGGCCTTCCTGCCAATGCACATTTTCTGGTTTTGACGTCCTGAACGCATTGGATTTGAAGGCTTGCGATGCCTTGCCATGGCTTGCCCAATTGAATTAATCCTGGTCCCTGGTCGTCTATTTCGAGGTTTGACTGCTGCATTGTGGCTCCTGATGAAGGCCCGCAGATTTCTAAGCCTTCTAAGCACTGCCCCTGTGGCAATCTGGGGTGGTTTCAATAAATTGCAGAGAAACGCTGGTAGCTTTTGGTAGCCATTTGCATTGATAAAGATCTTTTGATCCCCAGTCCGTGGAGTAGCCAGCCACTGGACCCTTTCTGCTCCGCGACTTGCCAGCTGAAGAGTTCAAGATGCCCAAGGGTGCATCGCGCTGATCTCAGCTTGACATCTTAAGAAATGCAATTTTCAATTTCACATTATTTCTCATTTTTCATGCTTGCAAATCAGTTATATAAGTTATATAGGCATGCCTATATTCCAGACAAATGAGAAGATACAGCCGCAAGCGGCAAGCGTGTGTACACACGTGTTATCCCTACAATCCCTACTGTCCCTCTGCCAGATCAATTTTTATCTGCTACAGATTTCAAGTCTTGTGGATTAGACTAGACAGATGGAAAGAAAAGCTCAACATCCAGGCGTATGACAAAAACCAAGTCAGCCCGCAAGATGCGAGTGAAGCAGGCCGCCAGCTTTCATTGTTTCTTGAGAATCCTTAGGTGTAGGAAATACCCAGCACAGCGTTCCTCAATCTGACCCAAGTTTACTCTCTCTCTCTCTCTGCCTCGCTCCCTCGCTCCCTCCCTCCCTCTCTCACTTTTCCATTTGCGTGCCCGCTGCCAGGGAGTTCGAAGTGGGAAGGGCACCAAAAAACTTGCAGATGGCACGGTCGCGCTACCGAAATTGCGCTGAAGGAGAGTCTGTTCAGAGTTGGCATGGCCCACATGAACATGAGATGACACGAGCCTTGCAAGGTCTCCAAGCTAATTTGATGGTCCTCTCCCGGCGTCGGGCGCATGGTGCCATCGCCAGGTGGTGAAGCCAGATGGAAGCAAGGTCCTCCCAGATGGAACTCAGGTGTCCGCCGATGCTGAAGACCTGAAGGCCGCAGAGGCGCGAGACAGCAATTTTTTGGGTTTGGGTCTTGTTTCACATGTTTTCACGCGAGGAAACGACAGCAACACACGCCACTTTGGTTCCCCCAAAAATCCACTGTCACAAGTCCATACAAGTCCCACTTCTTTAGCTATGCCAGTGAAGGAATGCACGTTTGGTTCTTGCAGGGTTTTTGAGGTCGTTAGAAAATTTTCTGCCAACAGCTATCCTTCCGAATTCCTTCCAGTACTTTTTTGAATCGACATACCGTGACATACCCTTATTATCTTTGATTATGGAATCTACATCCCTCTTCATCAACTTATGTGCTCTTAAACTCTGAGAAATGAAATGCACCACTTGAATGTTCTGGATATCATACATTTTGCTATCTTTGCTTATGAGGTTGGAATTGCGCAGCATTTTTTCTACTTTACGATTACCTTGTTCTGAAAGAGCAATGGAATCCATTTCCTCATCTATGTTGTAATCTTCAGACTTTAAAGCTATGACAATATTATCTATTAATATCTATTATATTTCACATACCTGTATTCTGATCAGTAGTGTTAGAAATGATAGGAGGTATCCTCGCTTCATCAATTACACAGAGGCTGCTTCATGTACACAAGTCAAAACCTAACTCATTGTTGTTAGCGTATGTAACATCACAATTATAAGCCCTTGCTAGATCCGCATGAGTGCTAGATGATAGAACATATCCTACTGACATTTGCAAAAAATTGAATATCTTGCCCCCCATAGAGTCAGCATCCCTTTTTGCAAGGCAATCATTGACAGTCACAACATGAAAACCCTTTCCTTCTAAAGCTCTTATATAGATATGCCGCCATTGCTGCCGATAAAGTCTTACCTTCACCGGTACTCATCTCAGATATCATGTTAGTATACAAAGATACTGCTCCCTGAACTTGCACATCAACCTGTTTTATTCCTAGTGCTCTTAATGTCGCTTCTCTAAATACTGCAAATGCTTAATGCAAAACGTTGTCTAGAGATTTACCCTCTTTCATAAGATTTTTACAATGAAGAGTTTGCCCACATAATGCCTCATCACTCATGTTTTGAAATTTCTCTTCAAGGAACTTATCATAGTTTTTTTTTTGAATTGTTTTATCAAAGCCTTACTAGCTAGGCTGACCCTTCTATTAAAATAAGGATTATGTAAGTTCTGCAACATATACAATCATCAGACATTCAATTAACACAAAATACATCAAAATACAGACAGTAGTTATACTTAATTAATATACACCAATATTAATATACGACTATTTGAGATTGACGTGTTATATTGAATAGTGTAAGTTTGATGCATGTCTTATCGATACTATAATATTAATGATTTGTTTTAACATGTTCTTTATAAGCATATCCCATACGACGTGAAATAAAAGACAAGACCTCTATAAAAAAACTGCTATTGTGTTTATTCTGAAAATGCTGTGTGCCTTGATGCTAACTCTGGTAAGTTTGGGCCCTCCCAGGGATGGGAGTTGCATGATGGGAATGGCAGTTATACCCACCCAGTGGCTTCCTCCACATGGAGGATCTGTTTGGTGAAGCTTTGCGAAATTGCGAGTTGGAAGCATCTGATCCTCCTTTCCTTGAGTTAAGGATTAGGTTCTGATGCCAAATTGTGATCCATTTTGCTATCTATCAATCTATCTAATCTATTCTACTCTATTTCTATTCTATCCTATCCTATCCGATCCGATCTATCTATTTGTTTATTATGTACACACACACCAACACACACACATATATATATATATATGTGTATACACATGTTTTACACACTTTACGCACGCAGATTTGCACACAGACATGTACATGTCTGAGTCTTTCTGCTAGTTTAGGTTGCTAGCGGAGCTTGTGGCCCAGCAGAGCTTTCAGAGCGCTAGAACTCACCAAACTCTTGGGGATCCAGTGGCAAACTGTTAATTTCAATGGCTTCAATGGCAGAGGTGTGCGATGGTTGCGATGGTGCCATGGCTTGGCTCTGGCTTAGCTTTGCCAGGAGAAACGTCAAAAACAGGAGGCTCTTGAGGCTGAAGCAAAGGCCAAGAAGGAAGCTGCTGACGAGGCAGGCATCGCCGCTAACAGTTGCCAACATTTTTCAAAGCAAGCGAGAGGTCAGAGTTTCGGATACAGTGGCCACAGTCAAGCAAATATCCAATTTTTGGACCTGGATCGATCAACTACACTTCGAGAATTTTGAGGTCACGATTTCTCAAGCTGGATTGCTTGAATCCATGTGCTGAACTGGTTCAGGAGCACAAACGCAAGGTGGCGGAGGCTCATGCTGAGGCTGAGCGCCAAGCTGCCGAGCGGAAGAAGGCACTGAGTTGGATCTTTTCAAAGGAGTTTGGGTTTGAGAACCATTTTGTATGCTTACATGCCGAGTTCCCTACCTCTCCAGCAATCACTACAAGTCTACGCAAGGCTTCCATTATCTACCTCAATTGAACCCCCGAATCTCTGTGATCTCTGATCTCTGTGGCCGTGCCATTGGCCTAGGCGCTTGAAGAGGAGCTTCAGAAGAAGTCCATGCGGCCGCCTAAGTTTCCAAGTTTTCCGGACAGTTTCGGTAGCAATGGCAGCAACGTTTTTTCGGGCATCGGGCAGTCGTTGCAGGGAGGAACAGGACATGGAAGAGGAGCTTCGTCGCCTTGAGGAGGCCCACCTTGAGCCACGTAGCTGGCAGAGTGCCACGTTTGGTTTGGTTTTTGCAGAGTGATTCACTTGGGAACATTGAAATCTGTGTGGTCTGTGTATAGATGCTGAATGAAATCTGACTTGATAGATTCACGACCGGTATATATATATATGTATATACACATACATGTATATATTTGTATACATACACATGGGTGTATATATATATACATATATATATATGTATGTATGTATGTATGTAATGTAATGCAATGCAATGCAATGCAATGTAATGCATTGTAAGGTATGGTAAGTATGTATGTATATTATTTTCAAGTATATAAAGCAATTGATATCACATGAATCAGGAGTTGGAGAAAGAGGAGGAAGAGCGTTTGGAGAAAGAGCGCCTTGAAGAAGAAGAAGCGGATGAGGAATGGGCAACTTGGCCGAACGCTTCCGCTTCGGACCGGGCGATTCTTCAGGCCCCGCTCTGGGATACCTGAGGCCAAAGAAATGTTGGAGGAGATGGGATATGACGAAGAAGATGTGCAGGACACTGCTGTTGGCTATGAATCATTGATAGTTGAACATGTTGAAAATAGCTCCTAGTCAGTTCGCTGCAGGTCCTGGTTTGTATCTTTAATGTCTGCATGATTTCTGTCGATAACCTTGCGAGATGTGGACTCTGCCAGCCCTACAAGGATCTGGCGGACCAATTTCGCTTCTTTGACAAGGACCCAGCAGTTGGGAGATCTGAGCCGTATCCAACTGGGCTCACAGCAAGTCCAATTGCTGTGAACACTGACATCACTTTTCTATCGGTTTCTTCCACTGGCTGTGTTGGCTTCTAGAATTTCAAGGTGAACTGCCTTGGAACCGGGTATCGGGCTGGGTGTTTTTGCTACATCCCTGGCATTTCCTGGCAGGATGGCAATGGCTACATCGACCGGACGGAAATTGCTGAGGTCATGAAGGCCATGGGAGAAGAGCTGGACGACGAGACTTGGTGAAGTTCCAATTTTGCTTCGTCATCGATCAGATGTGTGGGGCTTCCAACAATGTCCAACAGTCCAACAATGTTGAATATTCTTGGTAGTATTAAATCAGTATTAGATGCAGCATGCCAACATGGCACACAAAATTCAAGGGCCCTTCGAGGTGTGTGAACCGCAGCTTAGGATGAACTCGATGAGCTGCTTGAAGAAGCCGATTCAGATGCAGATGGAGCGGAAAACTTACTGTCACCCTGTCTGATAGAGTCGACTTTGGAAATCATTTAAAACAAGAGTCCTGGGTGCAAAAATGAAGTGGGTCTGAAACTGCCTCAGCAGGACGAATTGACTATGTGGAGTTTGCCAAGATGATGCTCGGATGATTCTGAGGAAAAGGCAGATCCTGGAGTTTCCATGCCACATTTGAGTTTCGGTTCCTAGATGAAACGATAAAGCAAACAAGCAAGCAAGCAAACAAACAAACAAGCAAGCAAGCAAGGAAGGAAGCAAGCAAGCAAGCAGGCCGGCGAATAAACAGACAAACATACAGACAGACAGACAGATAGACAGATAGACAGACAGACAAACAGACAAGCAGACAAGCAGACAAACAACCAATCAAACAGACGGTACTGTATTCAAGGATCTAGTAAACCTTTTCATTCCACACAGTGTGGCAGATGGGGATGAAACAGAAACACCTGCTTGGAAGTCCCCTGTATGGTGACTATGGTGTTGCTGCTGAAGAATGCTTTCGATCTGCAAATCGCATCTGCATCTGCATTTGCTGCTGCATCTGCTGCTGCTGATGAGGAGGAGGAGGGCAGAAGGGGAGGAGGACGAGGATCATCTGCTGACCATCTGCTGATCATGCAGCATGATGCATGATTTCTGCCACGCATCTCAAGTGCCAGGCGTCAAGCCGGCACCAGGCCGAGGAAGATTGCCTCCTGAGGAGTAGGGTGTCATAGCCGGCAGAGGAGTCCCGAAGGGCACTTGCACGCTTTCTTTGGCCGTCCAAGGCATCAGATCAAATGATCCAGATGCGGATGATAAATCAAAGTTTGTGGGGCCCGGATGACACCATAGGCTCATGCAGCCTTGGCTGCTTCCTTAACTATAGAGACATTGGCCATCATCGACCTTAAGACCCTCAAATACTAGGGGATGAGACCTGAGAGCAGGGATGGGCATTGGACTGAAGGCTTTGCTTTCGGCTAGGAAGCAGCCACTGGCAGCGAACCGTTTGTCACTGCGCCGCTTCGAAGGAAGCTTGCCGACATGCTCCAGAGCATGCTTGGCCGATTGTGACGCGGCAGGATTTGGACCAAACCCTTTTGCAATTCGATGGCTTTCGCAGGTTTCTTATGCATAAGTTGCATTGCCTGCTGCGTTCCCTTTCTGGCTCTCTGCAGCTGAAAGCTGCCCGATACCCCAAGGTGAAAGCTCTTTATCAAATCACTGCAGGTGATTTTACATAAAATGAACAATGCAGACCATACAGATCGAGTAGAGGCCTTGCAACCAGGACCAAGTCTCCAATCAGCCCTAAGGCAGGTGAAATAACATCAGATGTAGTGCTGCAGGTGATGGTGACGAGTTTGTAGTTGCTCAATTCCTAAAGTACTGGTTGTCCTCGGTACCTGTTTTGCCCAGAGCAAGAGCGACTGACGTTCCTGGCTTAAGTGGTCCTTGACGGATCCCACAAACAATGGGTCAGAGAACTTTCAACACCTCCAACTACATATGTATGCTCAGAGTTTTTGCAGATCCAATAGTGCCCACTGGTACTATATACTTTAGCTAAATTCTAAACACATGCAAACCAGGTTTTCTAGTGGAAGCAGGAGCTTCACGACGGGAGGCTTTTGACGATAGTTCGGGCCCTACGACGACGGAGTGGCTATGTCACTACGACGGCACGACGACAGCATGACGACGACCTGACGACGATGTGCCGCCGGCACGACGACGATAGACCGACGGCATCATGACGGCATGACGACGACATGACGACGAGGCCACGAGGGTGCAACGACGGAGCGACGACCGTCACAAGCCCGGGTTCGGCGTCCAACCCCAGCTTATGACATGTCATAAGCCTGGGTTCGGCTCCGAACCTGGGCTTATGACATGTCAAACCCGGGCTTGTGACAGTCGTCGCGCTGTCGTTGCATCCTTGTCATGTCGTCGTCAAGCAGTCGTCATGCCGTCGGTCTATCGCCGTCGTGCTGCCGAGCTATCGTTGTCGTCGTGCCGTCGTCTCCATCATCATCATATCGACCCGTCGTGATTTTTCATATCCCACTAGCGCATGTCTTTTGAATTATGCTAATATATACTGTTCTGTCATGTCTTCGACATTCTTCGACTTTGTCACTGGCCGATGTTGGTTGTACACGCTTAAGTGTTGTTATGAAAGAACCAGATGGTGGCACGGAGGCACCACTTAGCTTTGGATGAAACATCTTGAGGAGAGCTGAGAAAGGGGACATCTATTCACCTTTTTGTTTTGCGGCACTTCTTTGAGAGGACGCTGTGCTTGGCACCGGCACGCTCGCAAGTAAAGGCTCCACCGAAGTCAATGCTAGATTCTTTGTCCTCATGGTCCAAGTGAACTCAACATATCTTAGGGCGAAAGGAATGATTAGATCCATTATGAATTATATGATCCATTATGCAATATGTGGAACCAAGGGGATTACATTGATGTCAGTGCCAGCGACGGTTCACTACATCTCAGGTCTTCAAACCTGAGAGAAACAATGTACGGTGTGTTTTGAGATAGCATCAGAGAGAGCAACAAGCGTCGCGCGAAGTGTTCTTGTAACACTATGATGCTCGGTACTTGTTCCGCATTGATGCGGTTTGAACTGTGATAATTTCTCGATCCACCCTCACCATCCCTCACTTATAAGTCTTGTTGGGGTAATCTTCTTGGGGCAACCACTGTTCTCAGTCAAAGCAGCTCAGCAACAGACACTTGTTCGCATTGAAATTTATGTGTCAAGCATAGTCATAGTCATTCTGGATATTCAGAAACAAATGGTTTGAATACAACAGGCCTTGGGAGCTTCCTGACTAACGTAAGACTTTGGCGCTGTACCAATGGGACTTTTTCAACTGGCTTGTTGATGAGGTTTTGGGCCCAAGGTGGCAGTGTGACAGTAGACAGGCTGCCATTCTAGGGGATTTGTCTTCTTGGCAAAGCACTAGTGTATACTAAGGCAAAGGGCAACAAGTACTGAGATGATTTTCCAAGTTTTCCCCTTGATATTTTAGGTCCAGAATTTCTTTGGCCGTTCCAAGTATTTCCAAGTCCTTTTAGTCTTATTGGCAAAATCCAAGAGCAGCTCTTGCAACCTGCAAATTTTGTCACAGCTACAATGGGAAAGAAGCCGACGCTTGGAAAAAAGAGACTGACACTGCTATGACTGGATATGTGGCAGTTTGGATTTGAGACTCTGAATTGAAGGGAAACGTGATCTCCAGTCTGCACATTCGATTCTTGACGTTTAAGTTTAATTTGCATCTACATGGAATGATTGGATTTGTTTCGGTCAAGTTTGGATGAATATGATGAATTTGGTATTCCTTCCAGGCTGATGGCCGGATGGTTGCCAAGATGATTTGCCCATGCGAAGTAAGAGGTGTTCTCGAAAGCTGGCTTCTACATGGTTCAACCTTTTATGGGAGAGTTGACATTTTTCCAAAAATGGATCAACATGTTGATCATTAAAAGACATGAACAATCATGGCAAATGAACATGTTTCATCAACAATCACATATTTTCCCGTCTCAGGAAAGCCAAAGCGGAGAAAGCTGAGCCGAAGGATCCTGCTCCAGCGGATGCTGCAGACCCCTGGTTGTGTCCTGAATGCGAGCAGGAGAACGCGCAGATCCTATGCAATGCCCATGTTAATCCCATCCGTGTCAAAGGGCCAGTACCAACCCAATCTAACTATCTAATCCAGAGGTTCTAGGAGGTATTGAGATTTCAATGGGGGTTAGTTCGTAGGACTGTTGTGGTTCACATGCTGAAGCAATATCCAGCCCGCGGCATGTGCTTCCAGGATAACCCCTGCGAGGAGGCTGCGTGCATCGCCTGTGAGGTGTGAGGAATCTCTGGTCATAACTCATGGCCATGGCCATAACTCATCAAAATGGCCCACCCTACAAATTCCCATGCAGAATCATGCAGATACCACATTCTTTGCAAGACTTGATCAGCTCATTGAGAAGCACCATTGCTACGCCTGCCGTTTCGTTCCAGTTCCGCAGAGGCTCCCAAGCCTGCGGGCGCTGCAGATGCAAAGTTTGAGAACTTTGTGGTAGCTTTGGTGCAAAGCTGCGAAGCAGTACCTGGCAAGGCAAATCGGATTCTGCTGAAACGTTGACAAACATCTGTAGAGATAAATAGATATACATGTTCATATACAAATGCGAAAACGCGCGCATACGCGTGCACATGCACGTGCACATCTTCTACACACATGAGTAAACATGGCGTGGGGAAATAGAATCATTTCTGCAAACGGAGAGCTTGCTTCAGTAATGGCAAGCACCCACTCAGACCAGAGGTCATCGGAGGACTTGGACCTGAGCCATCACAGACTATCGAGACCTAATAGCAAACCAAGACAACCAATGAACTCATGTAGAGGCTGGGACAGGAGAACTGAAGCCCATGGGCGGCCTTCAGGACAAGCTGAAAAAGCTGGAGGTAGATGTTGGAGGATAGGTCTTGAAGATCGTCACGAATGCCTCTAACGTGAAGGAGCCACGTCACATCTCTGTGCTTCATTGGTGGTTTTAGATTTTGCGGGTTGCTGCTGGATGAAAGTGTCACTGTGGCAAGCTGGTGGAAACAAAGGTACAACTATCCTTATACTGAAACAGCTTAACAAATTAACAATATTAACAAACAATTGCGTAGCATTTTCATTTTCCCATTTTTTGATCCCGCTGTTAGCATTTTTTGATCAAGGTGTTCTCTGCATTGTTCTTTTTGGGCCGTGGGCCGAGGACGGAAGTCGCGTGGTGGTTGCCAAGGTGGGCGCCATCATTGACGGCGAGCCGCTGAAGAAAAGCGTCGAAGCTTTGCAGCAGTAATGCTGTGGAAATGCGGTGGACATATGCCGAAATGCTGTGGAAATATGCCAGGAACATGCTGAGGAAATATGACCCATATATTAACTGGAAGATGCTGTGGAATCTGTGGAAATGGTTGGGGCCGGTTGGGGCATGTCAGGTTTCAGAAGCTGGCAATACTGCTGGTACACTTCTCCACGGCATGGTTCTTGCATTCTTAAAGCATCATCTCGGCTTGATGTTTTGGAGTTAGCGCAGGCTTGACATTTTCTGATCTTTCATGATCTTTCATGATCTTTCAACTTGTTCACCAATGCTGGAGGTGTGATAGATGGATATAGATGGGACATGATGAGATTAAATGCACGTTCATTGTGTAAATGCAAGGGCTGCCACTCACCGAAAACACTGCCTGCCTGGAGATTACTGTTGATCCACATGCTTCACTGAGGTGGGCGGGTGCCCCTCTGAGGGCATGTTGTGTGTACCTCGGCTGCGTTTGGACTGTCCATGGCACGCGGTGAACTTGTCCTAGGTCTCCTAAGGAATTTATGACTAAAGATGGCTTTCGAGCTCTGCACCATATTGCACCCAAACTGCGAACCCATATTGAATATCTATCTGCGTGTCTATCTAACTAATCTATCTACAGTATCCTATCCTAATTTTTAATCTAATCTAATCCAATCTAATCTAATCTAATCCAATCTAATCTATCTATCTTCATTGAATTGCTGGACGTTCAGATGGGGTGATTCCAGGACAGCACTATGCTTGGGTGGTCGGGCGGTGGTTCTGGTGCAGCCTTGCTGCCGGACAGCTTTGCTCTGGGTGCTCCGCCACCAGACGCCCGGCCGCGCACCGATGGCAAGTGAGCGGACCAGTGGCGAGTCGTGACCAGAAATGGGCTGCGAGCTGATGGTGCTGACGTGTGCTGACCATGGATTTCTGGAAGTTTACATTTTTATACATTATACATTCTTAATATGTTGAATTTATGGAAGTTAGCGCACTTACTTGCAGGATTTTGGATATTGGCGAGTGGTATCTATCGGCAGGATTTCCATATTTGGCGTTGCTCTCTGCTTGCACAAAATCCGGAGTAATGCTTTCGTTCCCCACCGACATTTGAACAGCTCGAATGCAGCTACTAGTTCGGCCACACATCTCGGGATTTGAAATTGATTCATGTTCCCACTTACGTTCATCTTGGTGACATGCCACTGTTGATTAGCATAAAGGCTGGGTACTATTCGCAGCGTTTGGAAAAGGGTCTGGGCAATTATGGGAACACATTTCCATTCAAATTCTCTAGGCATTTGAATGGCAGTTTGCCAGGGAAGCTAGGGCCCTCAGGATTGGTGCTCCACCAAATCTGCCAGAAACAGGACATGAAACCAGCCTCGAAACATGTTTGCATCAGTCCTAGTCATGTCAACGGGAGAAATCTCATTGTGCGTTTCCATAGCCATCCTTTGTTGTTCATCTAGAGGAAGCACTATAGTCACCAGTCACTAGCGAGATAGGCACTGTTGTTCGCCATCGCGAGGAATTCCCAGGGGTTTGTGTACCGAATGTGCTCATTTGGAATTCAACTTTTGTGTTGTTCGCGCCTTCTTCTTTGGCTGCTAATTGGCTTGCTATTTGCCACATGCGTCCCACTTGCATCTACATACCTGTTTTCATGACCTGTTGACTATGTGATCTGTGGGGCACCCTGTCACGTTTAGAGATTAATTGCTCTCGTTTCTCAACACCCTGGATGTCAACATGTACAGTACGACCGTCTGCCTACGGCTCAAGATAACACGTGGAATGTACATGAATAGACTTGTGACTCAAAACATGGCAATCGGCTGTAGCTCACTTGCATTGGAACATTTGAACACTTCACCATCAAAATTCCAAATACAAGAAGTGTGCCCAAAAAAACATGAAGAATAGGCAAACAGGCGGTAGAGAACAAAAGAGTCACAATCTTCAAAGTGCAAGGTCCTTCTCATCGGAACTTTGCAATCTAGGCTGTTCTGTATTTTTGCGCCGACACTTTTTGGATGGAATGTGTTTGCCAGCGGTCCAAGAGCCGAAACCGGCGATTCTAGCTTACCAGCTTTCAGCCACTTGGCGAAGGAGCTGCCGTACTGTTCGTGGATCTCAAACACCGCACGCATCATCAATTGGTGGGTGGGGTGCAATGATGGATTGATGCTCCAGCTGGGTTCGAGATACTCAGCTGCCACACTGAACAATCTGAACACAACCAGTGCTGAGGACCTCTTCTCTTTGGTCATTTGCGGATACATTGGTGGCTGCTGTGTGCAACTCAAGTATCCTACACCACAACATGGCCACTTGGCAGCCAAGTCACGGCCGTTGCTACCGCACCTGGGCCTGGTGGATGGCTTGGTGGATGGGCTGAGGCTTTTGGCTGTACAGCCTCGCCGCGGCCTTGGTCACTGCCTTTGGTGGCGGTAGCTGCTATGCGCTGCTCATGAGCAGGCGGACGGCGACCCTGTAGGATGTTGCAGGGTTCAGTTGCCCCATGTTGCCCCGATTTTCGAAGTCAAGTCCTGTGGAAATGTCTGGAGGCCAGGTTGCAGGCGCTTTGGATGGCAGGAGAGGGGTGCATGGGCTCAAGAAACTGCACTATTGAAGGATCCAGTACAAACATGTAAACACATCTTGGGAGAAATTTGGCGAGGCTTACCAAAAGCCGGCAAACATATTAAACAACAATAAAAGGAATCAAGCAATAACAATCAAGAATCAAGAGATATCAATTGAGCCCACACGAGTCACTTTCGATCACTTTCGGCTTCCAAACTTTGCGTTGTCAGCGAGGACCCCTTTGCCCTGATGGCCGCCTTGGTCGGATTGTTTCTGGCCACCCAGGCTGTGACAAGTTGTGAGGACGACGGCTGCCCGCGGTGGAGCCGTTTGGGGTCATAGTCGGAAAATGAACGGACCCCCGGACCCCACAAACTGGTCGTCATTTACATGTACTAATATGTACTATCATTTTTTCGCATGATTATTTTTGTACTGACTAAGCCATCCATTTCATTTGGAGGGTGATGATTTTCAACTACCCCCAATTCTAGAACTGAAGACCGAACTATCCCACACGCTGACAGCTAGACTTTTGAATCAGTCAAATATGTTATGCAGCCAGCTGGACGCTTGGCTGCTTCATGACTTCGCTTCAAGTTCTTGACAGGAGGCATTCGGACATTGCACGGAGACTTTCCGCTTCTTTGATTGTGTAGCTTGGCCAATTTGGCCAAGTCTTTCTGACAGTCTGACCCACCTACCCACCTTCCATCCATGAAGTGCTTGTTTCGCCAAGGCGAACAATGCGATCCTCATTGCATGGGGTTGTAGCAAGTGGTTGCCCTGGTGGTTAGAGAAGCGCAGGATTCTACGGGTCCAGTGGGGAATAGAGAACACAGACAATCAGTCCAGACTTGCTCAGGGGTCCAGGAGATTCACACTTCTTGATTTCGAAGTCACCACTTCCATGATGTTGATGATATTGCATGTGCAGTCTGTGCTCTCTCATTGGTTGACCGACCTGGAAAAAGGTGGAAACAACCTGAAACAACATGATACAAGAATATGCGAGACAAATAATCACAGCACACACAAGGAGCACCTAGGCCTAGGCTTCATGTGGGCCTGTTCTCAGATGTGAGTTCTCGAGCCATTTCACCTCAAGTCTTGGTGTGGTCTGCGGAGCTTGTGGTAGCTTTGGATGCTTGGAGCAGCTTTGAGCCTTTGAAAGATCTGGGACCCACTGGGACTTGTTGCACAGCTTTGGGAGGATGACTGCACACAGGCTAGATGAGACAAACACCCACAGAGACATCGTCAGATCGATTTTGTTGGCAAGGAGAAGCACCACCATGCATCTCCGTAGGTCCAGTACATGGAATCAGTTTTCTGGCTTCGAGAACTCAATTCTGCACTCCTTGGATTTCCATTGCGTCTATGCCCATGTTTTCTTTGAATTCTTTTTTGAAGCTCCTCATGGGCATGCAGCAGATCAGAACAGGCGTTTGCACTTCCACCCAAGTGAAATGCTTTGACCTTTGACTTTTGATTCTTCCTCAGCTCAGGAATGATGTCCCGGCCGTTTTATGCCCTTGCACCTTGCAACAAAGTGCCTTGTCTGTCTAGAAAACACGCACAAGGGAGAAACAAAAAGAAGGGCAGAGTCTCACTGCCTTAGAATCTTGAAGAACCAGTTCGATCACGACCTCTGAACCCATAAATAATCCCAGTTTTTCCTAGACCCTGGTTGGGGTTGCCAAGAATACTCCCATTCAGGAGCAAGCGACTCCATTAAAGCGAAATTGTCCCATTCGCGATTCCGTGTTTGTTATGTCATTTCGATTTCGATTCTGAAGTTGTGAATTGTGCACAGTTTGCAATGCCACCGCTGATACATCGAAAGCCAACTCGAGTGCAACCAGTCATCCCAACATATCGTAGCATATGACATGGCATGGGATATAGTAATTTTGACAATGTTGACGTTCAAACTTGGATTCTTGGGATCTTTTTATAATGCTTCAGCCGGGATGTTGATTTGTCCTTATAATAGCAAGCCGCAAGCAGAAAAGGAGAATCAGAATAGGACTACTCAAGCTGTGCGAAGCATTGCTACCTTTTTGAGAAAGGGCTTGACAGCAAAATATTAAACAGCACGCATGCTTGATCATGACCACTTCTGAGCCGCCATGCAGTGAAGATATTTGCCTCTTCCCTTCGGAGGATGTTAGGGACGTCCATGAAACATACGTGGATGGTGAGTTGCTGACAGCCAGCCGCATACAAGTGGGTCCACACAGCATGAAACTTTATTTGGCAAAGCATGTGGCTGACCTGCTGGATCCTGATGATTTGGGCCTTCGACTTTGGCCTGGAACTCATGCCATGGCGTATCTTCTACTGAAACTGGGCCAAAGTGACCAAAGTGACCAAAGTGATCCCGACAGCGACTGCGTTGACCGTGGATCCTTTCGATCCTTTCGATCCTTTCGCGATCGATCGGTGCTGGACGTGGGCTGTGGCACGGGTTTCGTGGGGCTCCTGGCGCATTTGACCGGTGCCCGCAGGGTGGTTCTCTCTGATCGGCCGGGGCGAGCTTTGGAACTTGCTCGGCTCAACGCCGCCAGTGCCGCCAGCGCGGCCAACAGCGCTGCTGAGGTTGGTGGGGAAGCGGTGGAAGCGGTGGAAGCGGTGGAAGCGGTGGAAGCGGTGGAGGTAAAGGCCTTATCCTGGGGAAAGGATGCAGTGGATGAAACTCAGGGCGAAGTGTTTGACGTGCTGCTTCTATCAGAGGTCCTCTATGTGGCTCAGCCTTCATGTGTACCATGGACTTTGGATGATGCCGATCTTCTTTCACTGGCAGAGATGACCAAGGCCAAACTGAGTGCGGAAGGCCATGCGTGGGTCACCTATGGGAATCGCGAGGCAGGTGGTGGCGAACAGTTCCAGAGAGCTGCAGAGGCGGTTGGGCTACACTTTGAGGAGATTCCTTTGGAAGGTATCATCCCTGGGGAGGTCTTGGAGCGGAGTGGTGCTGCACTGCGCCGGGTGCGAATTTTCCACTTGCAACACGCAAGGGGCATGCTCAGTTCCCACATGGCTCCGAAATCCTCAAGTGAACGAGGACATACTCACTTTCAGAATCCTTTTAGATTTAGATTTTAGATATCAAGAATCTAGACATATGTAAGTAGGATGCAGGAATGCATAGGTTTCGTCATGTTGTAAGAAACGCAGCTCCTTCGGAGCTTGCATCAAAAAGACGCAGAACTTGACCCTCAAGCGCAGATGCTTGAGGAAAAACTGCTTGACTTGGCTGCATTGGGGTTCGGAATCCTCATTGCTTTTGCGTGTCTAAAGTTTCCGTGTTCGTTTCTATTGGTTTCTGCAGTTGCTGAGGTCCCTTGCAGATCTTGCAGACATTGATATGCTGAGCAGCCCAGCGGATTTCTACCACATGAAGGTCAGAGGGCTGCCGGCAGAACGTGGCGGGGGCAATAGGTCAAAACTTATTTTGCCTGCAGGTTGTGCCAACCGTTTTTGTGCGGTGCATGTTTATGGTTGCTGTGTTCCCGCATTCTCTCTGTTCCGTTTTCGAAACCCCACATGAGATTCTCCACATGAGATTTTCATAACCGTTTTGGCGATAATGCACATAGAAGCAACCCAGTGTGGCAGGTGGTGTGATTGTTGTCCACAGCAAGATCAGTAAGGTGAGAAGCTGATCATGATCGAGAGCGTGGAAGAAAAACAGCCAGGACTTGCAGCGGAACATTGCAGTATTCACCCCCAGACCCCACAGAAACAAGCGAAGTGGAACATGTCTTCAGTAGCGCTTCTCCATTGCTTTTGAAATCGACCGGATATCTCCAAATGCTGAGAACCTCTTTCGCGGGCCCATGTGGTGGCAAAGACGCGTACAACATAGCATTTTGTAGCTACAGGCTGCATGCTTGTCTAAGACAACACAGCATCTCGGAGATTGAATATGCTTATGCACAACTCAATCCTTTTGTCAACCGGGTGCCGGTGTTCATGTGTGTCATGAGGTAGTTACTATGCGATCTATCCTTTGAACGTTTCATACGTTTCATATGTTTCATGGCCTGATTTCTTCGCCTGCAGATTTCTGCGCGAACAGTTGCAACGCACTGCCAGGACATGCCAGGACTTGATGCACCTCCTTCGCACCTGGTGCACCCGGGCCGCACTTACGCGGCGGATGCGAAGCCGGGGCACACATGCGCACACTCGTTGTTGGTTTATGTTGGTTTATGTTTTACTGTTGACACTCGTCATGCCACCACTTCACGAAGTGGTTCCAAACAAGTCTGGTTTTCTAGTCATTAGCGGGTTGCATTGCACGTTTTGTATTAGGCTTTGCGTGAGGTTGCGCTGCATGAGCCCAGCGACTGGTCGCACAGACATGATAAGTGCTACCCATTTGAGTATGTGTGTGCCGCTCCGCTAGTTGCGTCGCTTTGCTCTTCCACACTGTGGTGTTCAAATAAATCAGCCACCAGCAAGTTCAGACAAGTGGAGAGATTCTGACCCATTGTGACGTCATTTTTAGTCTTCGTCTTCCTATGTCCTCATAAAAACTTTCACTACAGTGCACTTCAAATACTGGCCATCAGCCAGCAAAACAAGAGTGGAGTGGTTTGATGACTCCAGCACTGTCCAGTGATTGGTGGCACAGCGGTTTGCTTTACTGATGTCATCCTTCCATAGCCTTGCAACACTCCGCTTGCCCTTAATATGCAAGCTACCATGCTGAGACACCAAGTTCCTCCAAATGTGGGATGGACCCCAAACCCAAGCATGGACACATATGATATGGATACATATTGTAGACTGTGGCTTCCAAGTTAACACACCAACTTAGCAACCCAACTGACCCAGCTGTTCGCGCCAATGGAACCGGGGGCCTTCGGCTTCCGCTCGCGCCGGGCACCTGTCTATGGCGCGCGCGGCATGGTGGCGACCAGCCAGCCCTTGGCCAGTGAGGCCTTGAGAATTTCGGCCCGTTGCAAAACAATGACTGGACCATGGTGAGCTCATTTGCATTCATTTGTAAAGAGCACCCATGACAGTCGCATAGACAGTGAGGATGAGTTCTTTTGAGACTGTTTGCTTTAGGCTCAAAAGGGTATGCCCCGAACTTGTAACAAGTGTAAGTTCGGGTTTGTGTCAGAGTCCGATTCCTGGTGCATCGGGTGCCTCAAACTTGAAGCCTCGCAAGGGGTCCTGAGACAGAGGTGGCTTCACCCAGGGCTCAGGCAAATCTGCGAGGAGACTCTGCTGAACGCAGCTCGCCTGACCAGAGCCTTCGCTAACCTGGACAGGGCATTGCCGGCTGGTGAGCAAGAGTGTGCACCCCTGACAATTGCCAAGGCCAAGGCAGCCCGACGGCCACCTCTGCCAACGACATCCCCTTGTGCCTCTGAGCGTGAGGCTCGTGAGGCCCACTCAGAAGCGACCGAGAGTCCCGACTGGGGAAATGAGGAGGAAGAAGCTGATCGTTCAACGTTCAGATCGTGCTCGGGACTTCCTCCCATCGCCTCCACCACGTCCACCACAGGCATCGGCTGCTCGTCCACCGGAACCACCAGGTTCAAGCACATTTCCCTTCAATTACACCGGCATAGACCCCAGATAGAAAAGATTTCAGAAACGTTTTTTCATGCCGCGTCAATGGGTCAGTGATATAGCGGATGTCTCGACAAGCAAATTTCACAGCATCTGCCTACTCAA
>Ga0126342_10001636_pt1 | contig 32347 bp, 27 predicted proteins | sample Cyp1metagenome_FD_92528 | JGI IMG/M metagenome (GOLD analysis project Ga0126342, IMG submission 92528) | Coral microbial communities from Lord Howe Island, Old Settlement Bay, Australia - Cyphastrea 1 metagenome | ecosystem: Host-associated > Invertebrates > Cnidaria > Coral ...
TCATACATACATACATTTATACATACATACATGCATGCATGCATACATACATACATACATAGATACATACATAGATACATACATACATACAAACATACATACATACATACATCCAGACATACAGACAGACAGACATACATACATACTTACATACATACACAGATACACAGATACACAGATACATACATACCATTTCATACATACATACCATACATTACATTACATTACATCACATCACATCACATAACATCACATCACATCACACTACATTACATTACATTACATTACATACATACAGCCATGCATGCATGCATACATACACGCTCTTGTATGGTTAGATATATCTTAAACGCACAAACATACCATGGGCGTGTGAGTATGTTCATGTATACACATGCAATATGCATATATTTATTATTTATACATATTGTCTTTGACACTTAAGGTTCAATCAGAAGTAGTTACACTTCTACTCTAAAAAGATCCCAACCATGCAAACCGAAAAATTGCACTTGGCACGCTAAATAGCTCGCCACTGTCGCGCCAGGGCCCGGATTTCATGCGAGCCTTGTGGCATTGGCCTACTGTCGATGCTTGGATGCAGGAGCCAATTACTCTGGGTGATCTAGTGGTTAGGAGTTATGGAATGCTAAGAAGCCATAGGTCTCCATATTCCCTATTAAATGGGGAGCTAAGGGCTATTAAGAGTTTTCCAACCGCATCAGGGATATGTGTAGTTTGTTTTTTCCATATGGATAGTTTCTTAAGTCATGGGGACTCCTCAAGTCACAATAGGTTCCAATAGGTTTCAATACTAAGATGGTCTCATGACTTGGACGAATTGAGGTACCTCATTTTAGGAAACATCCATTTTATATCATAGTTTTGTGTTTATATCTAGAATCTAGCATGTATAATATACGTATATATATATATATGTAAAGAATAGATTTAGAATACATGTCTTTGATATACCTATAATATCTACAAAAAAATATGGCGAGAAATATGGCAAAAATTATAGCGGCCCCATGTGACCTCACCATAAATGATGGTTAGTAGCGGAAATCGACCCCAGCTGGCCTTTTTTCAGGTTAGTGAATTATCGTAAAAAAAACAGTAAAAGAATATATATATACACATATATATGTATATGTACATATATATATTACACAAATGTATATATATATATATATTTATTTGCATATTTACACATATGTATATATATATGTGCATATATATTTATATATACATATATATTTATATATACATGTACATATATATATACATAATTACATATTTATATATATATATATTCTAATTAAATCATAAATGTCGTATATAAAGCATGTACTATACGTACCTAACACTACTAAATATTACATACAGAAAACCTAACACTACATCCCTAGACAGATACCTTGTATAACCTAATGCATCCCTAATATACTACCCATTGCATGCCTATGTACCTTTACACCTATATAATTTACAACCGTATGGTAATTCCCCATACGAAATACTATACACCTAATATCTGTTGACTACCAATTTACATAGCTACCACACCCCACCACAGCCATCACCACAGAGGGGGAGAGGGGGTACCCACCCCATGTGGTGGGGATGGGGGGTTGGCGGCCTGGAGCATATATACTACAGATACTACATATACATATACCATATATTATATAAATGAATATCTTATATAACATATTTGTTTACTATTTACATTGTATAGAATACATATTATTCGTTTACATTATACCAATTTATACATATTTGCATATTTTGTAATAATTATCTATTTATTTATATATATTGTAAAGATTTTCATTGTGTATCTTCAGATATTGATATACATGTATACATGATACATTTGTGTGTATTATTTATTTACTATATGTATACAATATTTTTATATATACACATACATATCTTAATATAGTACGATACAACTGATAGAACTAATAAAACATAATATAATCAAATATAATACAAAAAAATAATGTAATATCAAATAATACCAAATCATATAACATCAAATAATATCATATCATATAATTGAATTTAATTAATAAAATAACATATAGTATAATATGATATCAAATAATATCAAAACATATCACATAATAAATTGAAATATGAAACATAAAAATTATACTATGAAATATAAGAAAAATAATATAATCGGTAATATAATATATACAATATGTTAAACGCAACGTATTTTCTTATTATTCAACTTGTATGTATATATATATGTTTGTTTTAAAATATATATATTTATACATTGTAAATGAATATACATATATATATATAAATGATATATCTTATATATATATGTAGACCAGAGTAGTAACCACCTCAAGCAAAACAACGACCTATTGTGGAGGCTGATGAACTATGAAATCTCGGACACTTCAAAGCCTGCTCAATCCTTGAATTGCCTGCTAAAACTTAAGAGTTTCTGGAGTTATACACAAACCAACTTGGTTTTTTCCCCATGATTTTTGCCGCACCACGGCCATCATGGCCTGCCGTGATTTGAGGCGGACAAGTCGGACAAGCCCCGGCCGACTGCCTCCCGCAGCACCGAGAATTCGCTAACGACGCCCACGAAGAGCTTCGAGTCCGAGAAGAGTGAGGCCATAAGACGCGGCGCGGCTCGGCCCGGGGGCGGGTGACGAAGATATGGAATTTTCTAAGGAAGAAATCAGAGTTTGTTATATTTCATATGATTCTAGAGAATTTATCTGAAAAAAATACGGGCTACAAGGTTTGGCCAACAGAGCTAGAGATGTGAAAAAATAATGTATTTATATGTATTTATTCCACATGGTAACACAAGTTAATTGATCCACCAATTTGGGGCTACAGATGCTACAGCAATGATTATTAGAGCCAGACACACTATAAACATCTACCACAGCTGTGTGCTTTGCGCCATGGGGATTTTACGGTCCCGCAGATGCCATTGAGCAATGGGGAAGATGGAGAAAACTTGGTCCACAAAGCGGGATGTTGATCACAGCCAAAACTGATGGATACTCATGGGCTGCGAAATGAAACTGCAATCAATGAGGGGTTATACTTTGATTACGTGATATTACGTGTCTATCTGTCCGGAAGATGTTGAAGCATGCCGGCCTTGGATGTTGACATCACCATGTTACTTCGAGATGTTCATCCGCAGGTCGAACTTGAAAAGATCCAGATGGTTTTCTCGTGAAAATATGAGTTGAATAAATTAGGAAAATATAGGATGCCTTTGATAGGAATGTGTATGAATTTATACATAACATAACGTAATATAGTGTAATGTAATATAATATGGTATAATATAATATAATATGATATAACAAAATATGATATAATATAATATAATGTGATATGATATGATATGATATGATGCAATGTAATACAATACAATATGAGTGCATATAGTATGATATAATATAATATAGTATAGTATGGTACAATACAATATAGTATAGTATGATATAATATAATATATTGTAATATAACATAATATCATATAATATGATATAATATGTTATATATATATAATTTAATATAACATAATATGATATAATGTAATGTAATGTAATATAATATATGGATATATATATATATGAATATATATGATACGTGGATCTGATGGCACCAATGTTTTGGTGTTGAATCATCCTTATTTGCGGATAGGCAACTTGGAACCGTCGATGGTGATACCCCATCATAGACGCGTGAATGAGAAATGTATATTCAACGGCAGATAGTCAAGACAAATTCAGCGCGTTTCTGGTCAAAGTCACTGCCTTCAGACCTCCTAAACTTATTGAATAGTCGATTTTCGTAGATTTTCTGGGGGATGGATTTGTTTACACCTATGTTTCCCCAAACATGGTGGGAGCTAAAGGCCGGGGTTGGATCACTCCGGCCACTTTGCTGTAAATTCTCGCATAAAAGTTACCTTGAGATGTCCATGTGCATGTCGACTGTGGAGGCTCGCACAAGATGAGCGCTTTGTGTGTGTAGGATGGCTGAAACCCGACCCGCAACCCTCTCGTCATTGTGCATGTGTGTGTGTGCGTGTCAGATCGTTTTCGTTGTGATGCGGTGCTGATTGCCCAAGCTCCTAGCAAAAAGATCTTATATGAGTTGTCTGGAGGTCCTTCTATGAAGACGTTTTCAAGAGTTTCATGCTGCAGTCTTAGAGGTCCGTGATATATGAAGATGTTGGCCAAGGTCTTGAAGATGTTGTGAAGCTCTGATGAGATCCTGTAAGAGGTCCTTGCATGATCTCGTACAGGTCCTTATAAGAAAATCTTGTGAAGATCACGCTGATGTTGTCTAAGAGGTCCTTGCATGATCTTGCGCAAGTACTTATGAGAGGATCTTGTGGAGATCCTGGTGAAGTCCTCTCTAAAAGGTCCTTGCGTGATCCTGTAAGGTCCTTGAAAAGATCTCGTGGAGATCCTAGTGTTGCATGATCTTGCGAGAAGATCTTGAAGAGGTCCTGGTAATACCTCTCGGTGTCCTTGCTGATCTGGTACAGGTCCTTGTGAGAAGGCTTTGTGGAGATCTGTTTGAAATCCTCCTCCAGAGGTCCTTATACGTTAAGATCTTGAAGATGCTCTGCATTGATGCTTGTATGAAAGTTCTTCTGGGATGCTGATAGGAAATTCTCGTATGAAGATCTTCTAAGTTCCTCTATATTTGGAAGGTCCTTCTTTGACGATCTTTTGAAATTCTCTTGGATGCTCTGGTATGAAGTTCTGGTACGAGGATGTACGAGGTCCTGATGAGTATACATAGCGTCATAGCGTTGCTTCTTGCGCCAAAACAAGTTCCTGCTGCTGCAGGCTGCAGCTACGATAGCGTCTACGTTGATCCATTGCTGTTCCATTGCTGCTATTGCTTGTATCTGGTACATTGACTTCCTACCCCCCGGCAACTGTTAGGGGTTTCTTGCCGCTGTAAATTCATCGAGTTTCCCCACGTCGGACTTTTCACAGTTCGCGCAACGCGGGGAACCGCAGGAGAACCTGGCGCTGACAGTGGTTCCTGCCAAAGCCTTGATGGAGTTGTTTATCACCAAGGACCTCCGATGACCTCCGGCCCTGAGCCGCGGAATCTTTGGGTGTTTCATGATCGATTGATAGATGATTTAGCTAATGAGAAAGGATGAATGGTGATGTTTTCCAAAATAATATATGGTGATTTGCAATTAGATGCAATTCGTGGTTGTGCCCAGAACGACTCAACTCAACATGTTGGGTTGTTTCAAATACGATTGAACTTGAATTAAGCCAGAAATAACGATCTATCCATTCGTGAAAACAGGGAGATCTGCCAGCAACTGAGGTGACTCACCTGGCGACGATCGGCGATTTACTGATATTTGGAACATTTTGGAACCTTTGTTTAGGGTTGTTTTATATTTTTAGGGCATGGGAAACTGATTGGTTTTGGGATGTTGGAAAGTACCCTATCACTCTGGTCGTTACATCCCATCTTGTAGATCCCATATGATCCATTAAAATCATATGGAAAAGCCATGAAAATCCTTCATTTTATGGTTGAATCATGTTAAATCCCAGAAAATGCCATGAAATCCCAATGAGTTGTTGTTTCAATTCCCCAGTGTCCGTTTTTAAGGGAAGTTCTTGGCGCCTTGCGGAGGATGTGGAGCTGCCGAAGCAAGTTTTTCGACAACAAACTGTGCTGAACCAGTTCCAGGCAATGGGACAGCTGAAAAGTCAGGGGAAGATTTTCCAGTTACCAGTTGGGAATATCAATAAAACATCATAAAACATCATCAAACCCAGTCATCATGGGAAAAATAATCAGATTTACCCTCCGGTCATGAAACGTGGCTGGATAATCCACCATTCTTGATAGTTGATTTTCCCAGCGAACTAAACCTCCATTTAGTTCGGGGATTGTTGCCATGTTTGTCTACCAGAGGCTACAGTAAGGTTCAAAATGGGACACCGTCCGCATGACTGGGGAATGGACGAATTCGGATTGTTTTTTCCGGAATCTGAGTGATTTTTGCGGGGTCCCCCAAGCAAATCAATAGCAAGTCCAAATGGTGAATTCCAAAGCCCAAGACGCACTACCATCTCCTCATGGCCATAAAACCGACCGCTCCGGCTCGTCTGCGTTTAGGTCGGGGGGATGGTGGTATGAAAGCACGAAGCTTCTAAGTGGGGAAATCATCTCTAAAATGCCTGAATTATGGATTTTGCCGATAAGATCCCATTAGAATAGGATAATCAATCATAGTCGATCTACAAAATGCTGCCTTTATTTATGGACCCTGCGTTACCAGTTCCCCTTGTTTCATGGCTGTTAAATCACCAGATGCCAACCGCCAAGCCCTCCAGGCCATGCGTGAGATCTTGGTGGCGGGTGATACCAACCGTTTGGTGGCTGAATTGACCTTTGCCCCTTGGCGCTGAGTTTCGTGTATTGTCACCGATCATTTGAAGATTCGGGGCAGATTGGACAAGAAATCACTGATCTGCCTGTTTCATCCTGTTTCTTGCGGAGTTTGCCAAGGCCAAAACTGTCAGTTTCGTGCAGGCGATTTGTTCAGACTGGAGTTTGTGATTACCGGAGGGTGAAATAACATGAAATAACCATTGGTCGCAAGGAGACTTTCCACTGATCAGATGCTTCACTTCCAGGCTTGTAGGAGCTGTGGATGACAAATTGGGTCAACACTGCTCATCTTCCGGCAGATGACCAGTATCTCCCACAAACCCAATCGTTAAGCTACTTGCTCTTATTTCCATGAAAAAAATCATCTGATTGCCACGTGCCAGCAACTGTGCTATCGTAAATAATCATTAAAATCATCAATCCATGAGAAATCCCGATTTCTTGAGACATCTCCCTTGCCAGTGCCATCTGCTCTCGAGGTGCGTATCAATGACCTCGCGGCTCCACCCGAAGCCCTGGACCCGTTGTAGCTCTGGATCAATGATGGATAGATGAGTGACTTAAAATGATGATGTCATGATGTCATGATAAGGGATAGATATGGATGGTATTAAATGATGATATGTAATGATATATGTTTTACATCATGGATACAGGTATGTATGCATATATATATGCATATAATATATACATATATATATATATATATTTACATATAGGTATATATATAGGTGAGGTGAGTTTGTCTGGATCAATGATGGATATCACGGCGGTTTGACCAACATGGTGATATCATGGGATGGTTGGATTAACCAATCACAGTTCTGGTGCATGAGAATAATCCATCTATTATAAACATAAGCTTGGCATGGGAGGGACCATAAACCATCATAAACCATCTAACTTGACCATGGCACAGATTTTTCTTTCTTTGTTTTTGTGGCTATAAATAGATAGATTTACCCAAAAAGCCCACTACAAAACCGTGATCCCAGCAGAATTCTGTGAGTGGATCAACCAGGTGGATGACAACCAGATCATTTGGTTCTCAGAATGTGGGATACCCGGATACCCCAAAATGACCATAGAAAAATTTGGAAAATAATGAAAATACTGATAAAACCAATCGAATTCCGGTTTTACCAACATTTTTAGTCAAACCCATGTTGATCTCCCTGTCAGAACAGCCTCAGGTTCTACATTGAGCCGGTGGTGGCTGTCCTCATAGTGGTGTGCCCCGGAAAAAAAAAAAAAAACTGCCCCGTTACAAGGGAGTTTCCTTGATGAGAAGTGGGTAGCATGTGCTCACCATCCAGGTGTCAAATACCATTGGATGCGTAGAGATATTTGTTTCTCGACTGGCTCTACCCACTATGTACAGTACCTATTCTTGAGGGTTAAAAAAGGGTGAAATGGCAAGCGACCCAGCCCTCAGCCTCCAGAGTGATGTGTATATAGTTGTATGTAATAATATGTGTATGTATATGTATATATATATAGCTAAATCTACTGACAAGGTAAGAGTTCAGCGGAATTCCCCCTATTTGGATTGTAATTCCCTGGCAATCAACTGTTTGAATCCAACAAACACAGGAAATCCGCAATGTGGCTGGTATTCAATGCAAAACATCACAGAAGTTTCCATCATTTGGCTGGCAAATGACTATGGTAAGTTACCATGGCAAATCCCGAAACACGATGTTTCCCTCCCACCCCAACCTGCAGGGACCCCCAAACAATAGACAAGTTGCTTGAATCAAGAAGCTAAGGATTGGATATGATTGGATTTTGGTGGATGGCGGATGTATCATGATAGATTATTCTAGATTCTATTCGATTTTTCGGAAACAAACCTTGCAACTTCCAGCAGTAAATCTAATATAGTGAATCCCGAAAAAACGAAAAAGCGGATTCTCCCAGGGTTTTTCCCAGGTTTTTCCCAGCATTTCCCCACGGTGTTTTTCTCCAGGAATGGCATCATGATCGGTTTCCAGACCGATCGCGCCTTTGAATCTTGGCCCGGCTGGCCATACATCGAAACTGTCTTCGTAGCTCGGAGAAATTGCGAAAAGTCCACAGGAATTCACAGCAAAAAATGGTTTGACAGACAACTGGGGATGGTTGGCATTACCTTTTTGATCCTTTTTTTAATGTATAGATGATTATATATGACAATATATGATTATATATGACTGTATAGTTATATATTGTATAGTTGGGAAAACTCGCCTCTGGTGATTTAACATCGCTACTTGATGGGACTTGGGACATGGGATGATTTTGAAGCCAAGCAGACAACCTCGTTGCGACATCGAACTGTGAAAAAGTCAAGGGAATCCCCAAGAAGAGGCCCAACACTTCAGGTCGGCTATGAAAAATACAGAGTCTGTGGATGATGTTCATCGATTGCCCCACTATCATCCATCTGTCACTCTCCACTTACTTGCGATATCTTGCGATTCTCGCCATGGCCGCGAGTTTCGCCGAGGCAGTCTTGCTTGTGTTGGAATGCATTGTGCGCTTCTGGCTGAGTGGTTCCAAGCAGTTTTTCTGCGGACCGGAGTCTTGGTATCCCAAAGTTCACCGCACATGGCGTGTGTTTGTCAACAATGGGGATGTAGAGTAGTGGGGTATATATATATAACTTATAGTAAAACTTATTATATGACTTATTGTATAACCTTATTGTATAAGTTATTATATGACTTATTGTATGACTCATTATATGACTTATTATATGACTTATTATACAACTTGTTATATAACTTGTTATATGACTTATTACAGAACTTGTTATATAACTTGTTATATAACTTATTGGTTAACCATATAATTGCAGTACTCTTTTCATGACACCGTATTCTTTTCATGACTTTTGCCCAAAACGATGGTGCCATCACCGACCCTTCGACCCAGGACTTCCATTGGAATCTCTTCGACATGTTCCTGGTCCTCACAGACACTTGGAACCGAAAAATATGGGACCCCAACCGGATGGACTGAGAGTTTTTCCGAAAGTCACCATGGAAACTGAGAGGTAAAATATGGTAAAATAACAGAGTGTTTGCTTGGTCCAGTTTCCATGATGTTGAAATTACTGGAGGGTAGCCCTAAATTACCCAATGTCCTTCCATTTTCTTTAGCAACATATTCCCACGCATTCCCCAATTTTGGAGGGAAATCCCCTATTTTCGGACGCACCCATAGTGTTAGCCCGAGTCCACCAAAGAGGAAAAATTCTATAGTGGTTGGGATTGGGAACCACAAGTAAGCGCATCATTCACGAATTCGGTGCCAATCGAGCCACAAAATGGTTTGCGGTTGAACCACATTAAACATTATTATATATTGTAGCAACCCCAAAGGAAAATAGAAAGTGTAATTTGTCAGTCGTATCACTATGTAGCACTATTTTAGTATGATTTTACTGTTCTATCTTTTTGAGGTTTGCATCCCGCGGATTCAGCAGGCATTCCCGAAGACCAGGGAAAAGCTGCCAATCTGCAGAAACTAACGTCCTTGTGGATCCTTTTGGTAGGTAGATATATAGATTTAGATTGATTTCGATAGATTTAGATAGATGTATATATATATGTGTGTGTGTAGAAATATATATATATACATATATATATATACATATATATATACATGTATGTGTATGTATATATAGAAATACATGATATCCAGCATGAAAATTCCACTATGTCAGAACCTGGTCCTCAAAAAACAAAATCACCGCAGGCCGTGACGGATGTGGTGTTCCAACTCGCCTTCCCCGAACAAAAAGCGGTGCGCCTCCCCGGGAATTCGCTATATGAATGGATATTAATGGAAATGAAGGAACCAAAAATGCATGTCTTATAGTGGAAAATCCTATGAAAATGGATGATTACCCTCTGGTAATTTGTTACAGTTTGCGAACTGGAAGCCATGGCCATAGAAATAGTTGATTTACCCAGCTATAAAATGGTGGATCTTTCCAGTTCGTTATGTAAACGTTTACCAGAGGGTAGATGCGATTTTCGTATGACTTGGGACATCATTTTTTAGATTCCATCCATTTCCATCCTGTTGCTGTGGGATTCTCCAAGGTCCAGTGCCAAGGGTCAAGTTTTTTGCTGGGATGGTCGTCAATGGATTCCGATGCGTCAAGGGATGGATGGGATGGATGTTACAATGTTTCCGTAGCCGTCGATCGCCGTGGAAACACCATGGCACATATGATATCTTTTGATTTTCCATGATCTCATGGCTCAAGATGTGGTATTCATATGTTTTCTTATGTATGTTGATCATGTTTTGTGATGTATGAAGTTGGTCAAGAATGTGGTACCCAAAAAAATGTTGATGGGATAGTTGGATGAGAAGCACCTTGCTGACAATCCTCATTCATAGTAGGTGAAAGTCCCTTTCCCTCCAGAGAATCCCCATTCACAAAAATAAACCCAAAATAGAAAATTGAATGCAAATCTCCCGTTTATTTACATATATATATATATTAAAAAAAACCGTGTAAAAAATAACCAGGTGTCTCACTGGCATGTTTGACAAGAGGGCACTTGGCTATCCCATCTAGAAAGTGGGGGTACCCCAAATCATCCAACACTGGGCCATGTTAGTATTGAAACCAATATTTTTGGGGGGATCACCAATTTTAAGAAACCCCCATATACAATTCAGGCTTATGATCACCAAGAAACACCTGGGTTATGGCGTATGGTGTGAAGAATACCCACTTGCTAACAGGCCATTGACCATATTCTGCGAGTGGGGATTATAGGCAGTGAGCCTTATACCATGTTAGTTGGTTAACTATACTACCTGATATCAGGGTTAATTATCCAACTAACATGATAAAGGGCTCACTTGCGTTAATATGACCAATACTAAAGGAATTAATACATGGTGAATTACCATAGGGATCCATAGGGCGTATTCATTCCTAATACTAGGTGGCAACTCTTCACCAGTTGATTAATTATCCAACTGTCACTTGGAAACCCAAATATAATTGATATTGCTATTAAATAGTTGGTTATGCATTCCTAATAGTTGGCTATTAATAATTGGGTGGTTCCTAACATCGGAGTACCCCAAGACCATGGGTTTCAATACTAAAATGATCTAATTTTGGACGATTTGGGGTAGCCCTGTTTTAGAAAACCAGTTGGTTTTGATCGGAATTCGGAATTCCTAATTATCACCACTAAATCCCAACAATTCCGGAAAAAAAAATGCTATCAATTCCTATCGAAAGTACAGCTGTAACCAATGACCAGGGGCTTCCACAGGACATGGCCGGTGCCTCACTGCTACGCTTCTGTCGTTTAATACGCTTGGTGCGAGTGGTGAGCCTCGGAGCTGTGGCAACCAGGAGCTTCGGGGAAAAACATGATACTGTAATTATAGATCATAAATTAATATAATATGTATATATATGTATTATCTATCTATCTATCTAATCTAATCTATCTATCTATCTTTCTATCTATCTATCTATCTATCTATACATACATACATATATATATATTATCTATACATACATACATGCATACATACATACATACGTACATACATACATATATATATATATTATCTATACATACATACATACATACATGCATACATAGATACATACATACATATATATATATATATATATATTTATTGTCTATACATACATACATGCATGCATACATACATACAGACAGACATACATACATATATTATCTATACATACATACATACATGCATACATAGATACATGCAGACATACATATATATTTTTTCTATATATACATACATACATACATACATTAATACATTAGTACATTAATACATGAATACATTATTACATTAATACATTACATACATACATTACATACATACATTACAGACATACATTACATTACCTCGCCTTACCTTGCCTTACCTTACATTACATTACATTACAACATACATACATACATACATACATACATACATACATACATACATACATATATTATTTTTATATACATACATACATACATGCATACATGCATACATAGATACATACAGACATACATATATATATATTCTTTACATACATACATACATACATTCATACATACATACATACATTCATACATTAGTACATTAATACATTAGTACATTATTACATTAATACATTACATACATACATTACATACATACATTACATACATGCATTACATACATACATTACATACATACATTACATTACCTTGCCTTACCTTACATTACATTACATTACAACATACATACATACATACATACATACATACATACATATATTATTTTTATATACATACATACATACATGCATACATAGATACATACAGACATACATATATATATATATATTCTTTACATACATACATACATACATTTTATATATATTTACATACAGACAGACAGACAGACAGACACACAGACACACAGACACACAGACAGCCAGGCGTGCATGCATGCATACATACATACATACATATTATATATATACATACATACATATTATATATATACATACATACATATATATATATATATGTACATATATACAGATATATATTATGTTGATTGCATACTATATATATATACTCATACATGATGATAATAGATATGTTTTTGATATTTTATGATATTTATTGATAATATGTATAGATGATAAGCCATGGTTTCGTGAACTGTGGTAATTTGATAAACATATGGAGGTTTCGTAATTCATTGGTAACCCCAAATCATCCAAAATTAACCCACTTTTGTATTGAAACTCATTGTGACTTGGGGATCCCATTTTAAGAAGCCCCCCAATACGAAGGTTTGAACAAGACAAACAGGGAGTTTGTTATCGCATTATTCAACATATTGAAGAATCAAAATTGGGATTCGATTGTTTTTTTAATGGCGAAAAGTTGGGATTCAACCCACGAAAATTGTGATTTCACAAGACGGTATAGGGATTAACCTTATTTTTGATGTGACCTTTTGCTGGTTCGGATACTGGTTCAGAGACTTTTGGCAAAAAATGCCGCTCTGCATGAAATGAGGACAAGACCGACGAGAATTGGGTGTCATGGGTATATGAGCAAAGAACTGGTTTGCTGGGTACAAGTATGTCTATTTGCAAAGGTGGTTGAATGATTGGTGTATGGTTTGGAAGGGGTAGAATCTGCCATGATCTATCTATCTTGAATTAAATGAACACGGTTATAATCCATTTGCCATAATCTACAGCTCTAGTGGCTTCAAATATGTTTGTATTTTGGATCTCAGGTGACTCAACAAGTCAATGCACACAGTTTCTTTGTCTCCAAGTCTCCAAGGAAAGTCTTCCGCCTGAACTACATGAAGGACGCAGATGCTGCACACAAACGCTAATCAACGGAACAGCACTCATAGCCCGCATAAACCCAACAGATTTCCAGAAAAGAAGTCCCTGAAAATAGCAAGAACACCTGCCCATATGTGATTTACTTGTTTAGGGGCCACCAGTAAATTCATTTGGCGATGAATCAAGATACTGTAACTTGGAGCATCAAAAGAGCTGGTAAATGGATGTTAATTATTGGCGATGGTTGTAGTCCCAAGGTTTCAATCCATCTTCGGGCTCCCAGTGGTTTTTCAGGATCTAGCTGTGTTGAGCTGATGCCTCGTGTTGAACATCTAATTTTCCCCGGTAAAACCATCACTAGTGGATGAACATTGATTTTTACCACGGTTTTACTGGATGGCACCCAGTAGTGATGATTTACTAGTGATGATAGTTGATCATATTCCCCATTTATTGATGCCCAAGCTTGTGGTGACCCCGGTAGGAGCTTCGCTTGATGGTCAAGGGTCTCTGGGCAGATCAATTGGGAGAAGCCAACAATGGAGTTTAAACCCTCATTTTCCGCATTGAAATATGGCAATGTTTATTGTGTACCCTCTGGTTATTTAATGTAACTATCCATAAAATCACCATGTTTAATAGGTAGATCCTCATATATCATCTATAAACGGGCCCTTTTCCATAGTTAATCCAGAGGGTAAATAACCAGAGGGTAAATCGAATTGTATCCCCATGAAATCCGATGGGCAAAGCGATGTTTTCTGGGTCAAAAGTTCTTCGGGAGACTGCGGCTTTGTGGGGGGTTAGTATGGGTTAGTAAGCCCCGGGTCCTGAGTCTCTTGCAATTTGTTTCCTGGGGTAGGGGTGATTTTCTGGATTACAGTTTTACCCAAGGATGATGAATGATTGCTGGCCTGGCAACAATTCTATGTCTAAATGATCGATTAAGTCGGTCAACCATTCATTGGTTCATTCCAAATGAAAACTTTTAATCGATAAATTCCCAATCATTACAAATGTATTGCCTATAATCATTATATACATATTCTGGTTCATCCAAAAACTATGATACAAATTGCTGAAATTCATCATTACACTGATTGTTCAAAAACTGTCTTATGACAAATTGCTTTTATTTTCACCATCACAGCAGTTGTCTTGTGGAACGCTCCAGGCCTAGTCGGAGGCATCCGTACCCTGCTCCTGTCCTTTGCCTTGCTTTTCGCTGTGCCTTGACAAAGTCACATCGCAAAAAAAAACATGATAGTTGATCGTTCCAAATTCTAAACATCTACAGCTGCTTGGTGGTTTGGAACATGGCTTTTATTTTTCCATATATTGGGAATGTCATCATCCCAACTGACGAATTCATTTTTTTTCAGAGGGGTAGGTCAACCACCAACCAGATAGTAATGGATAAGAAAAAAACACCCGGTATCAATGGCCATGTCCATCCATTTTTCGGAGAAATGATGCCAACATGGTCGGAGCGATGTTTTATTGTCGTGGCTTTAGTGACGAAATTGAAGACTCCAATGAACATATGATATATGTTATATGCCATATATTATATTATATTATATATATATATATTAGATTATATAATAGAATATGTTATATGTTTTATATAATATACAATATATTATATACCATATATTATATATTTTATATTGTATATTTTACATTGTATATTATATATTATGTAGTATATGTTATATGTTATATATAGTGTATATATTTTGTTATATATTATATTATATATATTATATTTTACACTTTACATTATATTTTATATTATATATTATATATTGTATATTATTTATCATATATTATATATTATATTTATATATTATATTTTTATATTTTTATATTATAAATGTTTATGATATATTATTTATATTATATTATATACTATATATTTTTTATGATATATTATATATTATATATTATATATTATTTATTATATACTATATCTGTTTTTGATACATTATATATTATATTATATTTTATTATATTATATTATATTATACTATATTATATTATATCATATTATAATATATTATTTTGTATTATGTATATATGGAAATATCATCTTCAGTAAATATGGTGTTGCTTTGTTGTACATATATGTAAAGATGATATTTCCGAAGCTTGAAGGAATCCCCAAGAGAATTTCACCTGATTGGACATGGCGCCAGTGACACGTACCTCACACCATTCAGAGTTTTTCAGGTGGAGCCAGAACTGGATAACCAAAAAGAGATTTGTCCATCGGCAACAGCAGGCATTATGTTCATGAGAGTGGTCCATTAGTCCATCTATGGATCATGGACCATCAGATTACTGCATATGTTTGTACAAAATGATACATGTATATTACTACGTATATTGGTTCACGATAAAAAAACATCCCATCAATATGTTCACCATTATCGTAAGGTCTTAGTCCAAATCCTTCATAAGCACGTATTCATTCATACATCACATCACATCACATCATATCACATTACATACATTGCGTTGCCTTGCATTGCCTTGCATTGCCTTGCATTGCCTTGCGTTACAATGCAATGCAATACCATACCATGACATTACATTACATACATAACTGGTTGGTGGTTTGGAACATTTGGATTCTTTTTCAAAAAATGGCTTTGAAACCACCAACCAGATAATATGACATTACATTACATACATAACATAGATTAATACCATTGTAATACCATACCATACATTACATCATATGGCATAGAGACATAGAAACCACCACCCCATCCCAAGCCGCGCTTGGCTGCCGCCGCCAGGTGCTCTACGTCATCAGCGGTTTCGCCACGATGACTTTGGGCAGGGACGATCGGACGGAGGAGCTCGGCCTTCAGACGCACTTTGAAAACATCCCCAAGTGCCTTGACGCGACAAGGGACTCGGCATGGGAATATGCCCATAACTTATCCTGGAAAAATGTTTAAGGGATATGTTATACATCATCGCCATCATCACCATCATTGATATGATATGATCATGGGGATCTCATGATGATTATGATGATAGAATGGGATATTGTGAGGGATATAATGGGATTACAATGGGAAATTTAATGGAGAATGTGCCCTTTTTAAAGGGATATATTATGATATAATGTTGTTTGATGATGATGATGATGATGTTGATGGTGATCGTGATGGTGATGATGATGGTAGATGGTAGATGGTAGATGATAGATGATGATGTATGATGATGTATGATGGTGTATGATGATGTATGATGGTGTATGATGATGTATGATGATGTATGATTATATATGCTGATATATGCTGATATATGATTATATTCGATGATAGTTGATGATATATGATGTTTTTGATGATATTTGCTGATATTTGATGATATATGATGATATATGATGATATGTGATGATATATGATGATATATGATGCTATATGATGATATATGGATATGTTCAAACATAAAAAGTCAACAAAATTCCATATATATATATACATACATTACATCACTAATTTGTATATATATATATATACATTTATACAGTATCATCATCATCATCATCATCATCACCATCATCATCGCCGTCGTCGTCATCGTCAGCGTCATCATCATTATCATCATCATCATCATCATCAAAAGATACATGTATATAAAAATATATGAATTGATGAATGATAATGATAATGGTAATGATAATGATAATGATAATGATAATGACCTCACATCGGCTTCCGTCACATGATGGGAATCGGATTCGGGGAATCATCCCAGCAGCTGGCATGAGGATAATTTATGATTTGGAATACCCCTGTTGATTAGTAAAACTTGAAATCTAACCATCATTGAGAGGAGTGAAGTGCTTTATTCACCAAAGGGACTTCTTCCAAAGGTTTGAGGAAACTTTGGAAGGTGAATTCCCTTGTAATATAGCTGCCATGGCTGGGGAAGATATATTTTTCCAACATTATCATTAGCCCCCTAATAGAACCTGGATCCCCTGGATCCATGGAGCTAACAGTGTGGCGTGGACAGGTGAGCGGGTGCTTAAACAGAACATGGCCTGGTTGGTTCTGATACCCTCTGGGAATTCAACAGTTTGCTATTGGAAATGGCCATTGAGTTCGTTGATTTATATTGATTTATGAAAAATTACGATCTTCCGTAGCTACGTTAGTTTGCCAGAAGATACATTAATATAGACTCAGATAGATTGTTTGTTTTGGGGTGAAAAAACCTATGAGATGAGGATGTTTTCCGGGCTGCACGCGAGCGGTGGGATGCTGAATGGTGGATTGTTGGTGGCTGGTTGATGTTCACCATGGCCCTTGGAGTTCTCAGGTTTCAGGTTTTTTTTGTTCAATTCAAATATAACTCGTGATGTCACAAACTAAGTTGCTAATACAAAATCAATCAAAATTATGTTCACAAATTACATATGGTGCTTGTTCTTTAGATACGCGCAACAGAAAATTGAACCAGAACCCAAAAGTTGCCAGTCATTGGCCGAGAGGGCAGGATAAAACACTATCCAAGCTGATTGATTACTGTTTTGATTCCGAATTGTTTCGTCTCAATGTGTATAAGTATAATCTTCCAATGTATTGCATGTATTACATAATATAATCATCTATTTATCCCAAATATGATTTCACAAAAAGGTTCAATCTTCAAATGTGTGGGCATCAAAATATCGGTGTTTCTGACGCTCTCATTTCACTGAGGTCCATGTTCACGGCCTTCCGCTGCTTCTCGGGCGAATGCTTTGCAGATTCAGGTGAGTCCGGGCTGGCAATCGACGGGAAACGATTAACTATCGGGATTTGAGGATATTTTAGGATAATGAGGTTTACCCAATAGCCAATGTGAACTTCAAGTGGGAGAAATTGGGGATGATGTATTATTGGGTTTACCACATTATTCTATTTTCAGGCCGGAGAAAATAGCCAGGGCTTGTCTTTCTGGCAAATTCAGGCTCTAATCGGATTGTTTTTCGCAATTCACCTTGCCACATATTTCTTTTTGGTGACTTGGGGTACATGGATAGTTCTGGATCAAACTTCAGGGAAAGGACCAGAGATTCAGGTTCTTTGCGGATGTTTAGTTTTATTCATCCATTGTTGAGTAGAGTATGCGTGTTCGACCCATCCCTGCAGTGGATCCAACTGTCTCACTGGTTCGCCATCTTTGATTATCAAAGTGTGCACCACTGCACCACACAAAGGTCCGGTGCCAAACCAAACTTACGGAGGTCTGAATCCTATGGTTATCCCCATCAACTCTTACTCACATCGGAAATTGATCGGCCATCGCAACTTTGCCATCAACTTTGGTAGATTTTTTCCAGTTCCTCAGTGATTTTTTCAGTTACCCTCCGGTCATCGAAGTTTTCAAACGCCAGGAGTGCCTATCGCCTCGGTCCTGTCCACCAACTTGGGATGGGGTTTCGTGCTGTGTTATGTGCTGAGCTACATGTTGGTCTCCATGGGCCCCTCGGTGTTTTCGGAGGAATTCCGAGCGGCAGGGAGTTGATGGGATTGGGATGGATTGGGGATTGAAAAATGGGATTTCAATGGGATTTCAATGGGATTTCAATGGGATTTCATATGGGGTATATCACCCGTGTGTATCCCCAAGTTACCAAGTTATTCTAAGGAGACGAGTGGAAAATCGGAGGAATCTCCCCATGATGACCATTCAGGTTGGTGGATTCGTCTTTTTTTTTCGCGCCGATTGATCCTGTGATCAAAATGATTCGGATGAAGTCCATGGATTTTTCGATGCCGTCGTTTTTTTGTATTTGAGATTGGAGGCTGCATGGGATATGTCAGGAACTGTTGGCCCAACTGGATGTGCAGACCGATGGCGTCGTTTGTTCTCAATTCGGTAATCTGTCTCTATCTAGTCATGGAATACGGGTAGGATGGGTTGGAATATGTTTTTTCTAACTCTGGACTGTAGGTTGAATTAGAACATATTTTACTATTTCTGGGTAGAAATCAACTTCTGGTTCGTAGTTAATGTTTAAAAGATATTGGGTTGGAGGCGATACTTTTTGATATAGGTTTGGTGTAGCAATAGTTGGGGCAGCAAATGGATAGAAACTGGATTGTACGAATGGTGTAGTTTCAAACTCCCCTAAAACGCGATTGGACTAAGTAGCATATATAGCAATGGTTGGGCTTACCATGGCTTCCCAATGTTCTCTGGCTAGCTTACTGGGTTATAACCCCTTCAAGGCTTTCCACCGTTGGAGGGCGGATTCGGAACATATACAAATAGTGTATTACATTGTATATTATATATTTTACAGATACACATTGTTATTGTTATTATTTGTTACTGGTGTTGTTGTTGGCATTACTTGAAATTATTACACCGTATTTATTGTTTGTTATAGTTATAATTGTTATTATTGGTTGGTAAAGTTGTTATTATTGCTTGGTGTAATCATTATTGTTGTTGTCATTCTGTATATATATATACATATATATATATACATATATGTTGGTGATGTTGGATTCTCTCATTGCTGGTTCGAAATTAATGACAGTTTTGATTTGCGTACGTGTGATCACTCATTGACTGATTCTGTGGTGTTTGGATGCACATCATTCAGAAACAGGGGCTCACCTTAGGCCTGCTCATCATGGTGGTGTTGTGTTATGGCTTCATTGTTTGCATTTTACGCCTTATCCCCATGTATTGGATAGATATATTATATTCTGTACACATCAGCATACCCCCACGCAGCATGTTTATACTGTGATTCGCCTATCAACAGATACAGTCACTGATTATATGTATGCTACTACATATCACTTGTATTCTTATATATATATATATATTCTGTATATATCCTATATACGCACAATTGTTATTATATGGTCGATAGGTCGCAGTATATCGTTTTGTTCAATCATCGATATTGCTGACCAGATCTGGCCACTTGCCCAGGAATCTTCAATGTGATTCTGGCTGCACCTCGGCTTCAATAGGAAGCTCTTTGGCGTGTCATGAAATATGCCAATCAAACCAACCATAAGAGGAATATCGTGGGAATATAACGATGGGAATATCATGGGAGTCAAGCGAAATGGGGGTACAATTCGATATACCCAAACTGGCAGTTCAACCCAGCCACGGAAAATGATCCATTGAGTTGGATGATTTACTATGAAACATGGTTATGTTCCACAGCGTTGTTAAATTGCCACAGAGTAAAACAAGAAAAAAAATCCGGCACGCCCCGAAGTTTGCAAACGCCGGTCGTGATCCAAGCTGGTCTTCTGTTTTCGAATTGGTCCAGCCATCCCAGGTCTATGTAGACATCACCATGCGCGCAGCTAAAGACGCTTGGACTTGTCAGATTCAAATGGGGCTCCCAGGAGATTAGCGGTGCCAAAAGAGAAAGGGCTAGTTGTGGTATGTGTACAGGATTGTAAAAGATTGCATTACTAAGCCCAATCCCGTACAATAACAAACTGCCTTGCATCCCCTTACATTGGGACCCAAAATCGCTGCACATCCCACAGGTTCACGAGGGGAACAGATGAAATTAGCCGATTTAGCATGTTGCAGGTGTGTGTTGTTGGAAATAAATTAAGATACTACCCAGCAACCACTTAGATATCGACCACTTAAACACTATGACTATGACAATAGTAGTGGGTAAACTATGACGACCTCACCAGGACGTCACTTGAAATGCTGGTTAGTCGCGAGGATGAAACCCCGCAAATGAACTTTTATTTCAGGTTGGTGAATTACAATAGATTCGGGTTGGTAACCTGGCTATGGGTCAAAACGTGCACTGCCACATGACTGGGGGGATGAACAGCCATGAATCCCAGCCATTTTTGGGTGGACAGAAGGGTGCCACGGTTTGACTCATATCATTCAGATTTTTCTGAAACTTCTCATCCAGTCTCCCGCAACATGTCAATGAAATATTAGTGATAGTACAAGTGAAAATCATATTATTCCTCGTATGATTACCATTACTATCATTAGTAGTAGTAGTAGGAGTAGGAGTAGTAGGAGTAGGAGTAGGAGTAGCAGTAGCAGTAGCAGTAGCAGTAGGAGTAGGAGTAGGAGTAGGAGTAGGAGTAGGAGTAGTAGTAGTAGTAGTAGTACCACTACTACTACTACTACTACTACTCCTACTCCTACTCCTACTCCTACTCCTACTCCTACTGCTACTGCTACTGCTACTGCTACTGCTACTGCTACTGCTACTGCTACTGCTTCTGCTATTACTACTGCTATTAGTAGTGTTTTTTAGTTTCATCATGATTATAACTATTATTACCATTATGGTTATTATTATTATTATGATTATCATTTCTATTAGTATTAGTAGTAGTAGTAGTAGTAGTAGTGGTAGTGGTAGTAGTAGTAGCAGTAGCAGTAGCAGTAGCAGTAGCAGTGGTATTACTACTACTACTTACAGTAGTAGTAGTAGTAGTAGTAGCAGTAGCAGTAGCAGTAGTAGTAGTAGAGGTATCACCGTTCCGAAACTTCTCAGGAAACCGAGATTTCCACCGCGGAACAGTATGCTCGGGAGTCCATCCGGATCGCGCGAACCACCCGTGACCTGGCTGCCATTCGCATGAAGCTTAGAGAGTCAACCATCAATGAGGAGGTTAGATTTTAACTCACAATAGATAATGAAAATGAATAGTAGAACTGAAAACCATGAATCAATTGGATTATACCTTGTAAATTGTTGATGGTTATTGATCTACCATCTTTATCATTGATTATAACGCGCAATTGATACTGGATAGAATAATTGCAATGGTCAATAAATAAGAATCAACAATCAATAATAAAAATAGGGATGAAAAACCGGCAAAGCCAGCCAGATTCAGCCAATAAAAAGAATAGAGACTTCACCACAGATGTGAATAAAACGCAACGTTTTTCCATATATTGTATGATTCACTGGGACCACCATCAAACTCCGATGAGGCAAGAAGCAGCGAGCTTTCCACATTACATCAGTCTCCTCACTGTTTGCATGATTCAAAAGCTTACCACAGACCATCAAAGTTTCGGTGAGTTGTTATTCACACTTCATACTTCATACTTCATTTGTCTATTCTATGTCTATCCTTTATGGATATGGGTCAAAATTGATTACCCCAATAATTGTAATGATTGGATTGTTATTTGGTTATTGGATGGTTATAACATAATTATAATATGGATTAATACTAAACCTAGACATTTCAATCTGTGGTCCCCAAGTCATGAAAATGTTGATCCCCATATGCCGCCGTTTCAGGCGAGTTGCTGAAGAAGTTCGCAGAGGACACGGTAGACAAAAACCCTCCTGTGATTTAACAGGTTGCTGCTGAAAATGGGGATCCGTCCAGTGGACATGCCAAAACGACCGTCGACATACCAAATGTAAACCGTGGACATGCCAAAAGTGACCTGTCGACGTGCCAAAAGTGACCAGTCGACGTGCCAAAAGTGACCTGGGCGATGCCAAAACAAGATTGCTTTTTAGATTAGTATTGAAAGAGAGAGAGAAAGTTTCAAATTCCTTAGTTAGTACGAGGGAAAAGGGGAAAAAAATGGCGAAACCCTTTTCAAAGTAGTATTGGACGGGCTGCGGGCTGAGTAAAATAGCAACTGCCCGTCGACATGCCAAAAGTGACCCGTCGACGTGCCAAAAGTGACCCGTCGACGTGCCAAAAGTGACCTGCGCGATGCCAAAACAAGATTCCTCTTTAGATTAGTATTGGAAGAGAGAGAAAGTTTCAAGCAGTAGAGAAAAGGGAAAAAATGGCGAAACCCTTTTCAAAGTAGTATTGGGCGGGCTGCGGGCTGGAAAATAGTAAATAATAAAACAGTAACGGCCCGTCGACATGTCAAAAGTGACCCGTCGACGTGCCAAGAGTGACCCGTCGACGTGCCAAAAGTGACCTCGGCGATGCCAAAAGTTACCCGTCGACGTGCCAAAAGTGACCCGTCGACGTGCCAAGAGTGACCCGTCGACGTGCCAAAATTGACTTGGGCGATGCCAAAACAAGATTCCTCTTTAGATTGGTATTGAAAGAGAGAGAAAGTTTCAAATTCTTTAGGATGCAGTAGGGAGAAGGGAAAAAGTTGAGAAATCGTAGTCACAAAGTAGTATTGGACGGGCTGCGGGCTGGAAAATAGCAGTAGATAGTAAAATAGTAACTGCCCGTCGAAGTGCCAAAAGTGACCCGTCGACGTGCCAAAAGTGACCTGGGCGATGCCGAAACAAGATTCCTCTTTAGATTGGTATTGAAAGAGAGAGACAGTTTCCAATTCGTTAGGAAGCAGTAGGGAAAAGAGAAAAATTGGCAAAATCCTTTTCAAAGTAGTATTAGACGGGCTGCAAGCTGGAAAATAGTGAATAGTAAAATAGTAACTGCCCGTCGACATGCCATCGACGTGCCAAAAGTGACCCGTCGACGTGCCAAAAGTGACCTGTCGACGTGCCAAAAGTGACCTGGGCGATGCCAAAACAAGAGTCCTCTTTAGATTAGTATTGAAAGAGAGAGAAAGTTTCAAATTCCTCCTAGGAAGCAGTAGGGAAAAGGGAAAAATTGGCGAAATCCTTTTCAAAGTAGTATTGGACGGGCTGCGGGCTGGTAAATAGTAAAGTAATAATGGCCCATCGACATGCCAAAAGTGACCGTCGACGTGCTAAAAGTTACCCGTCGACGTGCCAAACGTGACCGTCGACGTGCCAAAAGTTACCCGTCGACGTGCCAAACGTGACCGGTCGACGTGCCTGCCAAAATTGACGTTGGCGGTGTAAAGGTTTATATTGCGAAGGTCCCTTTATATCTCCCGGGTTCGTTTTGGCATGTCGACGGGCCCGGTTTCATCCCATGGCGCATTTATACACATTTATCATTCATTTACCTTTGAAAATGGTGATGTTCCATAGTTATGTTACGTGTTAAAATGGCGATGTTTCATAGTTACATGTTAGTTTACCAGAGAGTACCCCATTTTGGGAGGTCAAATGTTGATCGGCAAAGGCGGGAAAATCTACTACGCACCGGCAGCCGATGATCATCCTTCAAATTCATCCAAAAGTGGCATGGATTTAAGGCTAAAAGTGACCAAAAGGGACTAAAGTATACTAGAGTGATATGGTTTTGTCTGAGAATAGGCTATCCGATAGCCCAAATCAACTGGTTCCTCATTGTTCCATTCAAACGCTGATGTGGCCAATGGCCCCAGGCGCATCGGGTGTTCTACGACCGAGAACGAGATGATGGAGACACCTGGTGGAAAAACACAGTATTATTCTAGGGGCAGGTTCTACGGAGCATATTTTTCACGGGGGAAATGATGATTTTGCGCCATGAGTTTGAAGCGTCCCAAAAATTCAGACAATCCCAATTCCTCTCGGTTACGCTGATATTCCTTTTTGTGGGTCAATATTCCCACTTTGTTTTTCCTTGAACCACCATTTGGGGTGAATGAGTCAAATCTACGTTTGTGCCAACGGCAGCTATAACATGTTGACCCCCACTTTGGAATTGTTGAATAATGACCAGAAATAGTTAAAGATCACCCATGCATACCCATGCGATTCATACCTTGTTTTTGACTTTCATCCCATGCCAAAACTTTGCCCTCGAGCCCATTAGGCTCGAGAGCAGATGAAGTCGCTGCTCTTGTCCACCTCGGATTTCCTTGATGATGCACACATTGACGACATTGCAGCTTGGTTACCCTCTGGTAAAGGTTTACATAACTATGGAAAATCACCATTTTTGATGGGAAAACTCACTATAAATTGCCATTTTCAATAGCTATGTCAAATTACCAGAGGTTATTACATGTGATTATATTCTCTTATTGTTACATGAGAACATAACTGAGATGACTGAAAAAACTTGGTCTAACCAACACGTTTAAGCACTTCGACGTGGAAATGGTTACTTTATCCATAGTGCGTCGAGCCCTTTCATGCACGGTTGAACCCCTTTTATGTTGGGAACATGCCATGTCTTCGTCAGCCATGCAGATTCGCTTCCTCCCCTTCTGCGAGTGTTTCAAATTGTGCCCAAACAATTGGATGGTTGATCCAACAAGTAACCACCAAGTAACCAAATATCATGGGATTTGAATGAGTCTTAACTGTCTTAACTATTGAAAACATTTGAAAACATTGATGGATGATCCCTTTGTTACCCCCTTTTCTTGATCCTGGAACCCATTCGTTCCCCAGCTTCGCAGCTGTAAAACGTGTCTCCGGATCTGGGATGCCTAAAAGTTGGCTGATTTGATAACTAGATAGGATATCCATTAGGTTAATAGCTATCCGACAAATCCAAGTTACCAAAGGTTGGAATTATACTGGTTGATGGCTTCAAACATGATCCAACTGTTCAACCCTATTCGACCAGGCCATCACCAAAGAACTGTTCCTTTTGGTGATCCAGGACCGATTGAAAAATGAATTAACCGATTTTGACCATGAAACCATTGAAATACATGAGGTTTCATGGGGATAAAGTGGGTTTGAGATCCTGGAAAACGGAATGATCATCATTTTCCTGGATGTATCTTGATCTTCACCTGTGCGGCCCGATCCCCCAAGATTTCGGCTGTACCTTTCATGTCGTTCTGGGATCGTAGTAAATTATAGCAAGCTGGTTGACCAAGGCCGCAAATGATGCAATTCAGCCAGAATCACATAGAACTGCCGTTGATGTTCAATCTGGATTGAGAATTATCAAAATATAATCATCCATGAAAATTGAATTTGGATTGTAAGATTCCGCCAGGAAATCATGATTGGACATACCATCATATGGAAATATTGCGAAATATTCATCCAATCCAATTTCCGTATGAAGCAATATTCCAATATCATGTCCATTTCAAATATCATCATTTCCAGCTATCACTTACCATATTTCCAATCATTCCATCTCAAATATCATCATTCCACTGATAACTTCCACTGGCCTGGAAGCTCCCGAAGTGCAGGATCAACGAGTGCAGCAACTGATGAACGATTTGGACCTACCAGCAGATCGCGCGAATCTATTTGAGGCGGGCTGGTTTGGCGGAATCAGGATCCAATGCCTGGAATATATATATATATATACAACAATATGCTATTTGAACATACTTGGGTGACATTCCAAAAATTTGTGATTTACGAACAAGACATTGAAAAAGAACATCATAACCTGGGGCTGTCCAGAAATGGGGCGGAATTCCAAATTGGCATTAAATCATGGTTTTTAATGATGATCCGCCGTCAGCCATGGTCCTGTACCAATTTTTGGACACACCCGCTTGATTTTACATATTAGCTATCTTTCATTGCATTTCATTGCTATAATGGAGATAAATATGGGAATCGGAACATAACTGGACGTTGATCCAAGAATATGCAGTTGTGCGTGGATAGTTGTCCAAAGAAGGGGATCATAAGATTTTTGGGAACCAAGATATGTCCAAAGGATCAAAAGCGCATGTTTCCCCATGCAATTTTGGGGCCCACATCGTTTTGGGCATACCCATATTGATATCCAATTTTCTCCCTAAATATAATTATATATATGTATATATAGAAAGAGAGCATCACTTCCCCTATGCTATCAGTGAAGATATATCCTTATGCAAGATATCCGAATACCTGAAATACCTCGATAAACAAACCATTTCTCTGGTGTTATCCCGTATTTTCATTGAAACTTGCAAATGAGTTCCTATGAACGAATCCTTGATATGTTGTATTAGTGATCAGCCCCAGGTAAACCAACATAAATACTAAATACGGAAATCCAGCATTTCTGGATCGGATAGTTTTTTCCGGTGTTTTTCGAATGGGAAAGCTATGGATTTCCATCGCTGTTTATGTCTTCATTTATCCCATGTTGTCCTCTGGTATTCAACATACAAAATCATGTAAATAAGTGAATGAATACATCCGTCTACATCCGATCCTCACTATTTTCCTGTCTTTGACATGGGTCAAATTGACCTAGATGCTTTTCGAGTCCAAATCTGAATCGGAACTGACGGACAGGTCAGCATTTGCTCCATACGTGAATATGTGTACGTATATTGGTATATATATGCACTCATTCAGGATTGCATTATCAAAAGAAAAACTACTGCTATGTGTATGTATATATTTATATATACAGGAGGGAGAGAGAGAGAGAGAGAGACACGAATGTAATACTTGTAAGAACTTAAAAGGTCCGTTTGACAAACATTATGTACCATATTTTCATAGCAATTCATAGCTATATGATATAGTGTGTATATATGTATAAGATTGTATAAGTACCATTTCATGTTCAATATACCATATAACATCATATAACTATGTAATTAAGTGTGTGATTATATATTGTTATATATCCTGCTGTTCCAACTGGCTGGCATGGATGGAACTGCAACGGATTTTGTCCTTGCAGGCACACGAAGAAATATGAAAACGGTTGGTCATCTAAAGTTATTTAGATTTAGATAGATGTAGGGATTGAATATCATGGAAATTGCCTTTTTCATGGAATTGTTGATTATATATGATTGTTATTAACAGCTATATCCCATTCTTCCATAAAATATCCCCATGATATCTCCATTAGGAGGGTTTAGCTCTACATATATATATATACATATACATATAGAGGTAATAGATATATACATACGTACTTACGTACGTACATACCTACGTACATACGTACATACGTACATACGTACATACGTGCATACATACATACGTACATACGTGCATACGTACATACATAAACTTATTATATATGTCCCATAAACCTCCTCTAGAAAAAGTCTGCATGATATGCCCCATTATTGTTCCCACTACGCACCCCCATTATGATAATTTCCAGACAGAACCCTTATAATTATATAGTTGATGGATGTTGATGATTGGATTTTAGTGAAATCCCCATGTACGCGGGTTTAATCATTGTAAAGATACATCCCACAAAATATCCCATGATATATCCCATTATGATCTCCCCCATATCCCATTTCATGGTTTCGCAACAATTCGCCATCCCGGGTTTATATCCCCAAAAAAATGCCATCATATTTTCGCTATGGGTCCGTTGTACATCCCATTACATATCACCTTGACATATCCATTATATATATATATCAAATTACCAGGCAGTGCCCGGCCCATGCCAGGGCGGAAGTTTCGAAAAAATCAAATGGCTATAAGAAATCAAATGGCCTATAGGAAAGTTTTTTAGATGCAGAAGCAATGAAGTGTTGAAGTTGGGAGGTGCATCAACAAATGAGCAAATGGATGTTGAGATGCGAATGCAATGACATGAAAACAACTCATGCACAGCTGATTGAATGAATCAATGAACCAATGAGTTAATGAAACAATGAATGAATGAATCTGTGAATCAATGAACCAGTGAATCAATGAATCAATGATTTTTTCCAACATCATCCTCCAAAAGTGCCCCAACCTTCTCAGTTTTTAACATTTGGAAGTGTAAATCAAGCTCTTTGAAGTGCAAATCGAGCTCTCGCCACAGTCTCGTGCACATTTTGCCAACCTCATCCTCCAACAGTGCTCCTCCGGGCATGCCATTTTGTTTCATTTTCAAGTGCAAACCGAGCTCTCGCTACAGTCTCGTGCACATTTTGCCGACCTCATCTTTCAAAGTATTACGAATTCCTCAGAATTTTAACGTGTTGAAGTGCAAATCGGGCTCGCGACAACTTTCCCAGATCGAGGCGCGGAACCGCGGAAACAGACACCCTACTTAGGCGACCCCAGGAGCCACATTACCCGAAAAAACACAGTGTTTCGCGCACAAAAGCGTTTTCACCTGGAATTCGCATGCTTCCGAACTGTTACACTTCCGAACTACTTGATGATGGGTGGTTGCCGTGAAGGAGTGAATGCTAACCATGACCACCGTCCATAACTCGGAAGTTTCTATCTAAACTTCCATTGACTATCCCCATTCTATATCCCCAGCATTATGATAAGCCACAGATTTGGAACCCAAATGTGAAAATGGTTTGTTCTACATCGATCGATTGTCCCATAAAACATCCCAAGTATATCCCCATCATAGACGTCCTTTTCCCAGAGAGGGTTCCCTACATTCAACAATCAACAAATAGATGATGATATGTAGTATACCAAACCCGTCCCACGACATTTTTCCTGAAAGGGCAATATACTGTATATTGAGCTCCATCGTTTTCCTACACCTACTGAAGTTATGAACCAACTTAGACTTAGTTGAATATCCCATTCTACATCACCTTGTTGTATGTACCGTTATTTATATCTGTTCACACTACACTTGTTATCTTCCGCTGGTGGTTACTCCATAGATACATAAACCCTTACAATCCTTTACATATAGATCCCAAATAAATACATATGCATGTGGTGGATCCCCATTGCATCTCATTATTTGTGGGTATTATCCCATGTGTGCATTGTCATAGATTGTATATCATCCCTTTCTGTGTCTCATAATCTATATGTACCTTCTGGTTCTTTAACATTGCTTTGCAATATGGACCGTGTACATATCATGTTTGATTATTTACCTATTGAAGATTGTGATCTTCCAGTTCGCTACATTAAATACCTACAGGGTAACCAACAAAATTGGTATATGTACTGGCATTAATTTTGGTTATGCTGAAATCCCATTATGTGCAATAATCTATCAAATATCCCATTATTACATCGATTATAACCACAGGATACTATAACTCTTATTTATGGATTATAATAATGGATTCTGCGTCTGCATCCCATTATTTTTGCGTATGGGATTTTTTTTACATCATTCGATAAATATCATGTGATCTAGTGATATCGAGCGATCTGATCCATAACATCTTGAATTTATCTAATAAATTAGGATATCGAGCCATATTCATATCGATATGATTTATTACCCTTATGGTACATTGTCTATATCGAATGGATATCCATTACATCTCCATCTAGCTGCGGCTGCTAAAGCGTGCTACTTTGCAGCCTCGACTTCTTCTTCTCCTTCGATCAGGTCATCGACGCCGACGGCAGCGGCACCCTGCACGTCACCGAGCTCGTGCAGGGCCTGCTGAAGATCCGCGGAGATCTGACCAAGAGTCCGGCGGCCATGGAGATCAAACGGGGAACAGATGGGGAAAAATATGGTACCATGGTACCATCTGGTTATTTAACGTAGCGAACTGGGAAGATCCACCATTTTTAATAGGTAAATCATCATGTTTATCATCTATAAATGGGCCATATTCCATTGCTATGTTAGATAACCAGAGGGTAAAATATCGGGCAAATATGGATATTTATGAGAAAAAGTATGGGAAAATATGGTAACATAGACGAAACACCTGTGAAAATCATTGAATAAAACTAGTTGACAAGTTGAACAAACAAAAATCGGGATGAATAGGTGATTTTTCTGATTGGCTACTGTAGGTTAGTAGAACTAGTACAACTGTTTCGGATGTGGGGTAGTTCCACCTTGTAGGGATCGAGGTAGATCATCTGCAAAAGGTGAACGTTTTTCAGTGCCACGGTGGCACACCTTTAAGAATGGTACGAATGTGGAAACCCAATGCCAATGGCATTTTCCATCTGGGGATGGTCTACAGTTTAAAGCACCCAGTGAACTAAAGCTGGTTGGTGGTGACTGGAACATGGCTGGATTACGACTTTCCATATTAATTGGGAATGGAATAATCATCTCAACTGATTTTCATATTTTTCGGAGGGGTAGGTATACCACCAACCAGATAGTGATTTTGATGGCGGTTTATGATCACAAAAATTACACCCCCGTAGACCCCAAACAGTCATTCCATATCAGCGTAGTATTGTTTGTACTATGACCAAGCGATGGCCGCGCATTTTTGCGCCGTGCATTTTTGCGCCGCGCATTTTTGCGCCGTCCTGCCCCCCATGTTACGATAACCCCGGATTTTTGTCTGTGAGATTCGTCCGGATACGGCTAGAGGTCGCATGCCGTGTGGCAACGGCATCTCCAATCAGATCCCCGCGGAAAACAAGGGAGACAAATGAAGGGAGACACGGCACAGACAAGACAGGCGAGGCGGACACCACCACTCAGGGAGACACATGAAGGGAGACAAATGAAGGGAGACAAGGCACAGACAAGACCGGCGAGGCGGACACCACTACTCAGGGAGACACATGAAGGGAGACAAATGAAGGAAGACAAATGAAGGGAGACAAGGCACAAACAAGACCGGAGAGGCGGACACCACCACTCAGGGAGACACATGAAAGGAGACAAATGAAGGGAGACAAGGCACAGACAAGACCGGCGAGGCGAACACCACCACTCAGCGAGACACATGAAGGGAGACAAATGAAGGGAGACACATGATAGGAGACAAATGAAGGGAGACAAGGCACAAACAAGACCGGAGAGGCGGACACCACCACTCAGGGAGACATATGAAAGGAGACAAATGAAGGGAGACAAGGCACAGACAAGACCGGAGAGGCGGACACCACCACTCAGGGAGACA
>Ga0126342_10001637_pt1 | contig 32343 bp, 32 predicted proteins | sample Cyp1metagenome_FD_92528 | JGI IMG/M metagenome (GOLD analysis project Ga0126342, IMG submission 92528) | Coral microbial communities from Lord Howe Island, Old Settlement Bay, Australia - Cyphastrea 1 metagenome | ecosystem: Host-associated > Invertebrates > Cnidaria > Coral ...
CAAACTTCCGACAATATGGACAGATGAAAAAGCAGAGGTGGGAAGAGTCAGAGAAGAGAAGAGCAGAAGAGAGAAGATCAGAGAAGAGAAAGAGTCAGAGGAAAGAAGATGCAGGTGCGCGAATAGGCAGCAAAGTCGCGAAACACTGTGTTTTTCCAATGATTTGTGGCTCCGGAGGGTCGAAAAGTAGGCTCGCTAAGGCGGCGGGTGCAGAGCCATGTGGTCAGGTGAGAGATGAAAAAGTGCAGGCCGTTGTGGCGCGAAGCACGTTTCCAAGTCAAAATGTACAAAGCACACCAACGTCGGACCACTTTTGGAAGCTGAGATGTCGAAAAAAGTGCACGCCGTTGGGGCGCGAAACACATTTGGAAGTCAAAATGTACAAAGCACCTCTGTGTCGGAGCACTTTGGGAAGTTGCGCTGTCGAAAAGTGTACGCCGTTGTGGCGCGAAGCACGTTTCCAAGTCAAACGTGTAAGAAACTGAGGGGTACGGAGCACTTTTGGACGTTCAGATGTCGTTTTGCGTGGCAGGCGCAAGGGATCCCGCACCTGCCAAAAGTGAGCAAAACGTGAGGGTTTTGTGCTGCAACCACCACTACGCTACACTACACTCCACTACACTACACTAAACTATACTCAATTACACTACACTACACTGCACTACACCACACCACACCACACTACGCTACATTACACGACACCACACCACACTACACTACACTACACTATATACACTACACTATATACACTACACTACACTACACTACACTACACTACGCTACACTTACTACAACTACTACTACAACTACAACTACACTACATCACACTACACTACGCTGCACTCCACTACACTACACTACACTACACTACACTACACTCAATGACACTACGCTACACTTGACTACGCTACCGCCACAGCTACAACTACAACTGCAACTACAACTACAAATAAAACTACAACTACATTACGCTACACGAATTACATTACACTACCCCACACTCCACTACGCTACACTAAACTATACTCAATCACACTTCCCTACACTACGCTACGCTACACGACACTACACCACACCGCACCACACCACACTACACTACACTAACTACAACTACAGCTACAAGTACAACTATGCTACTTTACACTACACTACACTAGACTACACTACACTACCCTACATTACATTACACCACCACAAATGCAACTGCAACTACACTACACTAATCACACTACACCACAACTACAACTCCACTACACTACAACTACGACTACAGCTGCACTACACCACACTACATCCAGCAGTTGTGGGTGAGGTGACCAACCAGGTGCCCACTGCAACCATTGCAGCCATTCTGAATTCTAAAGAATGCAATTCCAAAACCACCTTTCGGTCCATCAGTGGATTCGCTCTGCCATCCGTGATTCACAACGACCAACCTCTCCTATAGGTTTCCTATTTCTGAAGCTTCTGCCACCGCCTTGTGCGGTACTACTGGTAGCTATGTCGTGGTTACGGCCTCTGTCCTGCCATGGTTGCGGCCCTTGTTTTGCCGTGGTTTGCAATTTTCTTGTCGTGGTTCTGGCGGCTGCTACCCTCACTCCGCACGACCGGTGCGGGCCCGGCTTTAGCAATTTTCGGACCCTGCTCCTGTTGTTGGACGTGACGTCGCAGTTTCCAGAGCTTTTGGACTTTGGACCAGAAAGTCCTGTTGTGTTTTGCAACTGCACGAGTGCAAATCACATTGGAGTGGTTGAGTTTTCTGTGCTGCTAGCTGCTTGCAACTCGCGTGGGGGCGGCTGCGACGATGTTGATGAGTGTTGCTGCGTCGCACATAGTTTTAGCCGGCTTTTCCGGCTGTCTAGTGGCAACTCGCATGGGGGCGGCTGCGTCAATCAATGTTGCTCAGCCTGGGAGCCGTGTATCTAGTTCTAGGCTCTTTTGCACTTTTCTGCTTGCACATCGCATCTTGGAGGTGTCAAGGTAAAAAGTGGCCAAGGGAAAAAAAATCTCACGAGAAAGAGCTGACGTGAGAAGGGGGCATCAAGAAAAAGAGATGCCAAGAGCAAGAGACGTCAAGAAAACGGGAGGAGAAGAGAAAATGATGTCACACGAAGGGAAGGAAGGACGTGACAGGAAAAGAAAGATATGTCAGACGACGGAGATGTTGAGAGATGGTTTATTCAACCCGCATGGGGTCGTGACATCCTATTGGCACAGTCTTTCTTTTGCTCTATACGTCTTTTATCTTTGAAACTTCCGCCACTGGCTTGCCCGGGTACTACCTGTAGAAGCAGCTGGCTTTGAACTTAATTAAATAAAACAGTGTCACGGTCCCACATTCAACGTAAATCCCAGAACAGCAAGCACACAAAAGAAACATGATTCACAGAAGAAAATAATAATTCAGAGAAAAGGACCCAGAAGAGAGAAGATAGCGCAAACGCAAAAACGAGACACAGGCAGCACAAGGAGAAGGACACCAACAGAACAAAGGAAGAACACTTAACCAATTGTTGCGGGTATTTGGCAGGTGTGTGGTGGCACTGTGTCATGGAAAGTTCTTGTGCGAGGTTGCTGAGAGACGAAACGTGATTTTTCCAATTGTGAACAGTGTGTTGAATGTCTTGTGGGCTGGGAAGCCGAGCTAGTTGTGGCACCCTCTTGGTTCAGCGGACGTTAGGGGACTCAAACAAGTGTGGGCGTTGAGCGTCGGTGGTGGCATTTTCAACTTACCCAGGGTTGTCAGCGGCTACACTTGATTTTTGCTAGTGTAATGCAAGTGTGGGCGTATTTGACATGTAAGGAGCTCTTGCATTCCGGATGTGTGGGCCCAAAAACGTTCTTTTTTTTGGGGGCGTAGTTCCCGAATCTTGGTTTGGAGCTGCGTATCTCGCTCAGGTATATATTTGCCGTGATTTTCGTTCAAGTATCTTGGATGTTGCACCGCGCGGGGCGGCGACGTTCTCTATCTATGGAACATGTATGGGAAGCGGGTAGGTTTCACCGGCCTTGGGTGATCCGAGTGGTTTGGGCAGCGATCAATTTCCCACGACAAATCTTTGATTGTCAATTTTTTGGCCAGGTTGTTGTCACTGGAAGCGTTCAGGCCACACAGAGACAGATAGCAATCGCATCACAAAAGTCTGACGGTGCCAAGACCACAAAGCCCCAAGGCATTTGTGCAAGTCTAACATTTTTCTTTCTAGGTGCCCGTGATTTGTAAGTTTTACTGCTGCTCCACTCGCAGTGTGCAGTGATGTCTGACCGCCATCAAGTTTAACGACTCCAGTGGACTGGTGCCCATTCAGCCAGATGGCCCATGAAATGGTTGTTCTGCACTGAGCTCTTGTGATATCGAAACAAAAACAATTTGAAACACATAGCTTAAAGTCTGTGTTTGTGAGCTTGCGGCACAGTGACGAGTGTTATGTGTCATAAAGCTTCGAGACATGCGCCGTTAAGTTTTTATCATGCCCTTCCACGAGTCGGATGCAGACGTTGTTACCGTCACCTTGTTGGAATTTGCAATGCAGACATGCAGCTAAAGTTTTCTGGGGCATGGGAAGAGGCCCGTTTGTGTTCGCTGCCTTGAGCACATCCAGAGGTTGTGAATGGCTACAATGCGGATGACTCGCTGCCGCGGATGCCGGAAGAGCAGGTGAGGGCCAGTGAGAAACATTACGGTTCCTTTGCCGCACATTGCTTTAGTCAATTACGTGATGTGATGGTGCCATCCCTGAGACATGGTTTTTCCAGAATAAGAAAATTGAGCAGCATGTGTTCACTGTGGGTGAGGGTCCTTGTCCAGAAAACCGCTACATTCCACACCAACACGCACGAACGCACTCGTGGCACTTTCGAGCCCAGAATTGTTGGAAGAGTGCTTGAGGTTCTTTGGCAGGTTTGATACCACCGCTCTCCATCTTTAAAACATGGACCTTCCCAACTTCCCAATACCAAATTGATTGACGTCCAAAATGAGATGCTTGGAGGTTGTGTGCGGCCAAGCCTACGGATTTTGGAGCCCAAGCAATGATATCCCTCACAAAACTGCACGTTCTCAATTGTGTCTTTAAGTTGCTAGATTCATACTTTGTTTGCATCTTGCTTGGCGCCAGCCACCCCAGTGTGTCCCAGTGTTTCTGGGATTCTTCTGTCGTAGGTTTTACTTAAGAGTTTGTCCGGTGCAAGGCACGACCCCTGACAATACGGGCTGCGCCCCTCAAAGTCATTGCCAGCACAACTGGCAAGCGCATTCAATGTTCCGGCCACCAGTGATCAGTGGGATTGTCACCTAAGCATCTTTCCTTAGCGACGCAAAGCCTGAAAACCCATAGTGTTCAGCGCATTTGCTCCTTGCCATCCTGATCTAATGAGCAGCTGCTAAGTAGCTATTAATGTAGCAACGAAGGGGAGTGGTTGAATTGATGAGTGTATAAGGTTGCCGATCGAGGCTCCCCCGTAAGTGGCAAGTTTCTTGTTTCAATTTTCTTCGTCTTGTATGCCATGCCTTTGGCATCCTTCAGATTCTTGAGCATCCTTTAGCTGGGTAACTTCGAAGCACTTGGGAATAAGTGCGCGCAAGCCTTCTTTTTCTTCTTCTACTTCTTCTTCCTCCTCCTATTCTTCTTCTTTGTTTTCTGTTTTTCTTTTTTTTCTTTTTCTTCTTGTTCTTCATCTTCATCTTCTTTCTTCTTCTTCTCCTCCTTCTTAGCCTTTTTCTTTTGTCTGCTTCTTCTTCTTTTTCTTGGTCTTCCTCTTGGTCTTCTTCTTTGTTTTCTTCGTGGTCTTTTTCTTGGTCTTCTTCTTCCTCCCCCTCTGAGTCTTCTTCTTCTCTTCTTTTTCTTCGTCTTTGTCTTGTTCTTCTTCTTGTTCTTCTTCTTGTTCTTTTTCTTGTTCTTCTTCTTCTTCTTCCTCCTCCTTCTTCTTCTTCTTATTCTTATTCTTCGTTCTTCTTCGTCTTCGCTTTTGTCTTCTTCTTCTTCTTCTTCTTCTTCTTCAATCAATGCTGCTTTGACCAGGTGGGGTGAGAGGAATAGGTTGATATAGTTGGCTGCAAGGGTTTCCTTGGTATCAACATTCTAGGCCTGAGCGTTCTTGCCAAACTGGGATCCAGCAAATTTCTTTTCTGAGGTGAGGTTCATCTCAGCTCACTGGGTTTTGCTGTTCTTGTTCTTCATAAGCTTCACGGAGGTTGCCGTTCTCAACGCACCTTGACTTGAAACTAGATCGGAGGTGTTGCTGCTTGGGTGCATGCCTCAACCTTATCCCGCCAACTGCCCAGCAAATGCGAGCGTCTTTGCAGGGCAGCAGCCGATAGCGAGTTCAAAAGATGCATGCATGGAAAGGGACTTCGATAGGTGGCATGAGTGAAAATTAATGATCCCCAAATTGATCATGTCAGCGAGCTCCGGCCTGAGGAAGTCCCGCTTTATTGTTTTTTGGGTCTACAATTTGTAGAAAGAAGGTTGGTCTGATTCCCCAGCATTGGCCGGACCATATCGTCTTTAATAGTCCTTTTGTTGCGGGGGCAATTGTCATTTTTTGCTTACACGGCAAAAAACTGCCTCTGTGCGGTTGGCCAAGCTTGGGTGCAATGCCAACAAAAAGATGAATGGCAAGGCCCCGCTGCCGTCGCAGGTGGGGTGAACGGGCCGATGAGGTCAATCGTGCCTGCAGTCAGGAGGATTCGGCCATGTGGAGCTTGCAGCTTGCATGGCTATTGCAGGGGACCTTCGCCATTTTAGCGCTCACGCCGCCACCTTGGCTGCCGATTTGGCTGGCCAATGCATCTGCGGATTCATCTTTGCGTGATGCGCCGGTGTTCTGTGCTGTATGCAAGTCAGGGGCTGCAGCGCTGGGCGACTACGGATGCCTCTTGCATGTTTTGGCTGTGTGGCTCATGGAGGTAGCCTGCAGCACGAACATGTTGAACCTTGGGTTCTTGTATTGATGCTGTTCATGGCCGTGCTCTTGCCGCTGATCCTGCTGCTGCTGCTGCTGCTGACAATGATTGTGGTCATGGTGGCGGGGACGGTGAAGATTGTCGAAAATGAAGATGAAGATGAAGAAGATGATGACGAGCAAGAAGACAAAAAGAGGAAGAAAAAAGACGAAGACAAAGAAAAACCAGAAGACGAAGAAGAAGACGAAGAAAAAAGCGAAGGCGAAGAAGGAAGAAGAAGAAGAAGACGAAGACAGAAACAATAACAAAAACCAAAACGAAGACGAAGACGAAGAAGAATAAGACGAAGAAGAAGAAGAAGAAGACCACGAAGAAGAAGAAGAAGAAGAAGAAAAAGAAGAAGAAGAAGAAGACACAGAAGAATACACAGAAGAATGCCAAGAAGAAGAATACGAAAGAGAAGGAGAACACGAAGAAGAAAAAGAATAATACAAAGAAGAAGGAGAAGAAGATTGCGTTGATTATTTTTGCAGCAATGATGATGAAAACGGTCATGACAGGGGTGATGATCATGATGCCCGTGATGATGAGGTTGATGGCTTCGATGATTTTGTTGATGATGATGGCGATGATTTTGATGATGATGGTGATAGCGAGAGTCACGATGATGAGGCGCAAAGGGGGATGATGGTAGTGATGATGGTGGGGGTCGTGATGATGATGGTGATGATGATGTGAGGTTAGCCCTCCGCTCAGTAACACTTCAAAAATGGTTTTGCATTTAAAAGCTTATGCATAAAAAGCACCAGAAAAGATGAAGCCCCAAAATGGTCTGCATAAACGGCTGCTGTAGTCAATTTTTCTCGTTGGCCAACCTTGTGCCAACTTCTCCACCAATTCACCCTGTGCCGCACCACCCGTCCACCCAACATTCAGATGCGAATCACCTCACATCTCCTCTGCGCGCACATCCACCTCCAGCCTTCCTCTCTTGGCACCAGCTGCGAGCACAACCTCGAGAAAGAACACAAGGTGAGCACACATTTTGCACCAACTTGACCACAATCTGCCCAAAAAAGCACCAGAAAAGCACCGGATTTTCAGCCAACCATAAATCATGTTCCCTATCGACTGCGCTGCTGCGGCAGCATGAGCAAATTTTGCACCAGCCAGGAGCACCATTTTGAAGGAAAACACCAGATGAGCACACATGTTGCACCAGCCAGGAGCCTAGCTAGGAGCACCATTTTGAAGAAAAAAAGAATCAGATGGGCACATTGCGCACCAGCCAGGAGAACCATTTTGAAGAAAACACGCCAGATGAGTGCAGCAGCCATGAGCATAATTTTGAAGAAAACACGCCAGATGAGCACAAAATTGTGCACCAGCCAGGAGCACCATCTTGAAGGAAAAAATGCCAGATGAGGACACATTTTGCACCAGCCAGGAGCACCATGTTGAAAAAAAAAGCACCAGATGAGCGCAAATTTTGCACCAGCCAGGAGCACCATTTTTTCCCAGAAAAACTAATATTAAATCAAATGCATAAGGAGGGCACCATGACAGAGCACCAAAAAAGCACCAAAAAAGCAACAGATGAGCACAAATTTGCACCAGCCAGGAGCACTATTTGAAGGAAAAAGGACCAGATGAGCACAATTTTGCACCAGCTAAGAGCACCATTTTTGAAGAAAAAAGAGCCAGATGAGCACAAATTTTGCACCAGCCACGGGCACCATTTTGAAGAAAAAACGCCAGATGAGCACAAAGTTTGCACCAGCTAGGAACGCCATTTTGAAGAAAAAACACCAGCTGAGCACAAAGCTTGCACCAGCCAGGAGCACCATTTTGAAGAAAAAATACGAGACAAAAGCACCGTTTTCAAAGTAAAAAAAGCATCAGGCTAGCACCAGATTTGCATCAGAAAAGTCCTCAAAAAACAATCTCGGTTTCGGACAGTTTTTTGGAGCCTAGCAATTTTAGTTCTCGAGGTCTGGTCGCCCCTTGCCTCCCAGCCCCCAGTAGGCAGCAAACCTAACCCAGTACTTTACTGTATCTTGCAGTGTATCTTCATTTAGTTGTGCCACAGCACCACCTTTACACTTTAAACAACTTTTTTTGTTCCTTTGAATTTATGTGTAAGGCAGCTCAAAGATGTAGAGGGGAAACCTGTCAGTGCCTTCAGTCTTGGGTATGTTCATGTGGAGCCAAAGCAATTTTTGCAATGTTTTCCGGTGCTATTTTGGTGCCCTCTGCTGGTGCTCGCTGTTAGTGCTGGTGCCCTCTGCTGGTGCCTGATGATGATGATGATGATGATGATGGTGATGATGGTGCTGGTTGTGAGGGCAGTATCAGCATCATTATGAATCATGATGGTGGTGGTGGCGGTGGTGGCGGTGGTGGTGGTGGTGGTGGGGGGTGGGGGTGGTCATGTTGGTGATTATCACGTTGAGGATGATAGTTGCAACCGGACGCGTTGGGGTCACAATACAATACGCACCTTTGTCGTTATCTATGACAAGAACGCTCATGGCGATGAGGGGGAGGGAGGCTGAGGTCGTGGGCGAGGGCAAAGATGATTCTGAACGTACTACTGTTTTGCAACGTTTACAGTATGTAGTGCCAACGGCATCACGTCATGGTGGGGAGGGTGTTAATGATGGAAATCAATGTCTAAGCTTCGTCGTCGTTGTCGTCGTCGTGCTGAGCTTTCTACAAGCTTTTTTTTCCTGCGCTCAGGTTGTTACTGGGGTGTTCTGAATCTTATCTGCACAAAGTTGGCAGTGTGTCTGTGGGACATTTACGAAGTAGAGACGAATTAACCAAATATCTATCCATGTGATGGATGAACCGCCGAATCGTTTTGCACTAACCGCATCATCGAAGAACATACGATGCACAATTCTGTTCCACATTAAAGTCCAAGCGAACCTCACTTCAAAATTGCCTGTTTCCGCAATGTCAGGTGCATGAACATCTTACTAGCAGAAGTGTATCCCCTATGTGCAGCGCTGTTAGTTTTTTGCCGGTTAATCTCCCTTGTTGGCCAGATCATCAGATTCATAGTTTTCTGGCTCGCGCGGATAAACTCAGTCTCTTCTTCATTCTAAACTTCAGGTCCTCTGATTTCTATTTCTAGTTGGCATGAACCTGTGCATTTTCTGTGCCGATCCCCAAATTGACTTGGTTGTTTGGCATGTCATGTCGCATGCTAATGATGGGTACTTCTTTTCTTACGTGTTTACTGAATACACTTGCGATGATTGAAAAGCAAGAGAAACCAACAAACCCGAATGCAGTCACGTAAAACACTTTTGTGAAACAAGTTATTTCAACAGTCTTGTACATTCTACACTCTAGGCTCTACATTTTACACTCCAGACTCTGCACGTCACATTTTTCACTGCACACTCTGCACTCTATATACACGTTAGACTTTACACTCCACACTTGACACTTTACACTTGACAATCCGCACTCTACAGTGTACACTCCGCACTTTACACTTCGCACTCCACACTCTTCACTTGATTTTGAAAAATCCACGCTACACTTTACACTTCACTCTTTTCACTTGACACCCCACACTCTACACTCTACACTCTACACTTCTCACTTCTCACTTTTCACTTTACACTCTACACTTCACACACTTCACACACTTCACACACTTCACACACTTCACACGCTTCACACACTTCACACACTTCCTTTTACACTTTACACTTCGCACTCCACACTCTTCACTTGATTTTGAAAAAATCCACGCTACACTTTACACTTCACACTTCATTCTTTTCACTTGACACCCCACACCCCACACTCTACACTCTACACTTCTCACTTTTCACTTTTCACTTTGCACTCTACACTTTCACACACTTCACACACTTCACACACTTCACACACTTCACACACTTCACACACTTCACACACTTCACACACTTCGCACACTTCGCACACTTCGCACACTTCGCACACTTCGCACACTTCGCACACTTCACACACTTCACACACTTCACACACTTCACACACTTCACACACTTCACACACTTCGCACACTTCGCACACGTCACACACTTCACACACTTCCGTTTGCACTTTGCACTTTGCACTCCACACTCTTCACTTTACACACTCTATACTCTACACTTTACACTGTGCACTGTGCACTTTTCACTTCACACTTTACACTCCACATTCTACACTTTACACTAAACACTTTACACTCCACACTCTTCACTCTACACTTGACGCTCCACACTCCACACCTTACATTGCACACTTTACACTTCGCACTTTACACTTCACACTTAACACTGCGCACCATACACTTTACACTTCACACTTCACACTCTACACCTGGCACTTTACACTGTACACTTTCCACATCACTCGTTACACTTGACATTCCACACTCTACACTTTACACTCCACACTCCGCACTTTACACTCCGCACTCTACGCTTTACACTGTGCACTGTACACGTCACACTTTACACTTGACACTCTACACCCCACGCTCTACTCTTCACACTCTACACTTGAAACTCCGCACTCCACACTATACTTTAAACTTTGCACTGCACACTTTGCACTTCACACTCTACGCTTGACACTCTACACTTTAAACTTCAGACTCCACAGTGTGCACTCTACACTCGGCACTTTACACCCCGCACTGTGCACACTAGACCGCGCCTGCCACGCAAAGTAGCATTCCGCACATCTAAAGTGCTGTGCCTGCCCGGCGAAATGACGATAGAGGTCTCCAAAGTGTTGCGCCTGCCACGAAAAATGGAAGCCATCTTCTGAAAACTAAGTAAAAGTATTGTGCCTGCCAGACAGAACGACTTTGGACACCTTATCAAGCATGTTGGAATGTCGCAAAGTGCCACGCTTGCCACGCGAAACGAGGCTACGCAACGCTTGAAATGCCCAAAATTGAACATTTTTGCAGAACTCATCAAGAGTTGCGGCCATAGGGCCCTCACGCGGACGGTTGCGAACGGTTGTGAACGTTTACGGACGGTTGCGGACGCAAACGCAAAGTCGAGCGAACACACCCAAGACCCCAGAGTGAAACGAGAACCTTTGCTACCCATTCGGGAAACAGTTTTCACAGTTTTACCAATGGGTGGCAGGGGGATTCTATGTTGTGCCACAGCCAGAAATTGAGGTCAAAGCGCTATAGAAAGCGCGCAGCATGATCAGGCCACAATGATGCAGTCGATGATGGCCAACAAGGACATTTGGTGTTTAGACAATGTTCACTTGTCCTGAAGCATACCTTGACACACGTGGAAAATTGCATGCGAGCAGGTGGTATGCCCACACACGCGAACAAAATAACAATACCAAAGGCAAACTCCGACCAATTGGCAGCATTTAGATGCAAATGTGTATACATATTATCGTATGCAAAATGTTTGTCGCGTTTAGTTTTGTTTGCTCAATGGGCCACCATGAAGTTGGTTGCTGATTGCGCTGGTGATTGTTGCAGGAGACGCATCTGAACAAGATCAAACAACTCTTCAAAAGAATGGGTGCAGATGAAACAGGTCAGGGAAACCCGCTTTTGACTGACCAACCGTTTGCCGCAGTGATGTACTGAATTTTCGAACTTGTTTGGAACTGTAATACTGGCCAGGTGCAAAGGTAGTTTCAGGTGGTTTTAGAGGCGCTGCTCGTTCGTCGTCAATGTTGGTTTTTGTCATGGACACTAGTTTCCGTGGTCCGGACGTGGCAGGCTGCATCACATTTGCAATGTTTGAAGACAAGATCAATGACCCAGACACTTGCCCACTGAAACCAGTTGAGGTGAGTTCACGCTCTGTTCTTGTGGGTGGTTGAACTCAAGAAACATCAAAATTGTCAATAATAATTGGAGATGAACAATGAAGAACATCAAATAACCTTCTGATTTCTGTGCATACGCCAGACTGGACACTAAGTCAAAGTTGAACCACAAGACCTTGCGAGCTTAACACCTTGCGCAGAATGGGGCCTTTATAACTTTATAACTCTTTATATTTCTTGCTTGACAGGGGCACTTTTCCTTGGTTCACAGAACAGTCATAATTAATTTCAATGCGGTGACAAAGGCCAGATGTGGTTGGAGATCATTTATGGGTATTCACCCGATAGTGTCCATTACCTGTGGGGGAGATTCCGCTAAAAGCCATCACTCGTCTGGGTTCACCATGGGTATGCCAAGCACTTTGGCCCATGCTCAAACTCTGAGGATGTGCGGGCATTCTTCGAATCCTTGGATTTGGCCACTTGGAGACCCACAGTGTGGCAGGTTCTCTAAAAGGTGACGGGTCCCTCGGTCCCTCAAAACCTGCAACTTTGGGAAGCTCAGGGACTCACACTGCGAAATGCGAAGTGCAACAATTAACGGCGTTGTATTTGTTATGTTTTATTATGTGTTGTGTATTCTGGCAGTCAGTATCCGCCGTTGTCTTAGGACATTTGGGATGCCTGGACCTTTTTCAAATTACTCGATACCGACGGAGGAGGAATGGTAGAGGTGTGGAAGTGTACCCACATAGCTGGTGGAGCAGCTCGCAGCTGATTTTTCCCCATTTTCCTGGGAAGCAGCTGATTGTTGCCCAAAAGATTGTGGTCCTTGACTGTTTTTGAGCAGGTCTGCCTTTGCCACTGCTGCATTCGATAGAACTTTTCAAGTGCTTCCCTTTTTAAGCAATGTGTTTATAGAATCCACTGTAGTGAAGTGATGGTGTGCAATCGCAGAAATGGAGAACAAACTGCATTGTGATGCTATCATTTTTCAGTCTTCCCAAGCTTCACATCGCAGAAATGCGAGTTCAAGAGCGTGCTAGGAGACATCTATCAACAGAATTAAAGACCTAGCTGTTGCCTTTAATGACTGGGCAAATAATTAACGGAAACCATTTGTCTTGATTTTTGATTCAGGGATGACCATGACTTGTTTTCTCGCCACAGGTGGAAGAGTTTTTCATGGGATGCTTGCGCTTCCGCGGCACCGCCCGCGCCATGGATGTGGCAAAGATCATCCAAGATCAAAGGCCGGGCATTTGGAGCCACTCGGAGCCACGGGCTAGTTACGGGCTAGTTACCTAGTTAGATCATGTTAGATCTAGTTCGTTTTCAGGTGCCAGAGAAAGACGTCCCCTTTTTCAGATGGTCATTTCTGGTGCTCCTTGCGGTGTGTATTGCCTTTTAGCGCCACAGGAATTGTCAGTTGGGCTTCCCAATTCGGGTATATAATGGTGTTTGTCAACTACTGTGCAATTGAAGTTCGTCTTGTGGGCCAGTTCCACTAGTTAGTGCATCGATGAACTTCTCCTCCGCGCAAATAAAATGAAAAGCACGTCCTATTTTCTAAGAGAAATGCATCAAGAGGCGTGAGGTTATGCTTGAGAATGGTTTGTGGGTTGGAATGGATCTGATTTTCAGACGGATTTCATTCATAGGCAAATGTAGGTGACAACAAATATACTGTATATAATTAATATAGATGTACATACGTATATAATATATATATATTATATATTATATATATATATATTATATTATATTATATATATGTGTATATAATTATATATTTATACATATATATATATGTATATATATATACACGTATGTACGTATGTTACACATGATATCAATATATTCTGTGGTTGGATCAACTTTCTGACCACTTGGCCGTTCTCATTGTCCAGGTGGCTCATCAGCCACATGTCAAGATTTGAAAGCTTTATGGAGTCGGAACTCAACCTTCTCAAGGACCCGTCATATAAACTCAATGGAACATCCCACAAAGTGGGTGGGTTGGAAGATGATTTTCCCACTGGGTTTTACATGGTTTTACCATGCTTTGGCACCCCATACAAATTTCACATACAAGTTGCAAAACAAAACGTCCCGTTTCACACTTGGATATTCTTAATGTCGGATTCGAGCCTTGAACGTGTCTTGCGGCGGCAGTTGTCAAGTGGAGCCCTCTGTAAGTTTAGGCCAATCCCACGCCTTTCCGGAGTGTTCCAGGTTTCACTGAGAAAATTGATGTGCGATTGGTATTGGGGTCAAACATTTACCAGCACATCAGCGATGACACCGACCCATCCTTGATATTTTATGTCCACTTCTGAGCCAACCGATTGGACTATCCAACATTTTAACCGCCGTAGGAATGATCCACACACACATACGTGATCACACATGTACATGTCAAATGGCACCAACCGAGTTCCTACACAGCTTGCCGAAGGAAGAGTTGCTCCGCTCCAGATTGAGCTCCAGAGAAGAGAGCAAAGTTATGCCACGCTTGCCGATGACCAAAGATTTGTGAGGGCCTTTTTCGGACAGCACAGGAAGTGGGAGGCTCAAACCATAAGAAAACTAAAGCAATCAAATGCAAAGATTGGGGTAGGTTCACTTATTTTTTGGGTTTTCTTTCACCAAGACTAAGACAAGAACCAGTGAGCAAAACTCAATTTCCCTTGAAACCATCATGCTCAGCGAAAATGGGTCATTGTTGGCTGCGCGGGTTGGCGCTGTAACTCCTAAACCTAAACTGCCCCCAGAATGCATGATGCCAGCGAACCGCACTGGCCTCCAGAAAAGCAGTGTCTTGTTTAAATCCGATAAATAGATATAGTATATATAATGGATTTGAATAGCAGGTAGCGTGTAGATTGCCTTGGTGGCAGTTGCAAGCAGTTGAAGTGGTAAAGCTGTTGAGAACAACCTACAGCAAAAAGCAGGTGACAACAGGCCTGAAAGCCAGTTAAAGTGAGCGACCAAAAAAATTCAAGAAACAATATGTGTGCGATGGACTTTTGACTGAAACCGCTGACCGTCTTTGACCCTGAAATAATTTGGAGCAATTCCCTGTGCTGAGAACATGGCCCTGCAAGACATCAGCTCAAATAGAGCTCAGTGCGACTTCTTGCCATGGGCAGCAAGGTCAGAGACCTGCAGGCCCATTTTCACGGGTGCATCCCGAACCTGCCGGGACTGGCCACATTGGCGGGGCTGAAGCTCGATCTGTTCATCTTGAATATGCTGTACGCGCTGCATTGGAATGATGCTGCAATTAGTCTAACCCTTAGTCTAAACCTGATCCTGGTGGGCTCTCCCGGGTGGGATTCCCATGCCCTTTGGATCCATTGAGCCATTCCCCGGCACGAGTGTCTGAACTATTTTGAACCGACTGTTTTAGACTTTGCAACACCGCTAATCTTGCATCGTGCGCCGCGTGGTCCAAATGGGACCATGGCAACCAAGCTGTAGAAGCTGTAGAATGATTTAGATGGGATATCTTCGGTCGTGATCGGAAGTCAAATCCACAAATGCACACTCAAAAAAGGAGAGCAGAGTGTCTCCTCTGGAAAAAACAACACAGAAAGATAAATGAAGACATATGAAGACCATGCAAAATCTGTGAACAATGTAAACACAATGCTGAAAGATAAGGTTGCCAGTTCTTCGGCTTTTTGCACACGCGGGCCCTTATTTAAGTCCGTATCCCTATTGCAGTGTGCCGGCCGACACGCCCACAGCTGGCCCTTGTCATCTGCGACTCCAAAATGACTCCAGTGGTGTCACGGATCAAAAGAGCATGAAAGGACCATAAAGAATTCATGTCCAGGAGGGGATTGGACCATCGATCAGGGTCAAAGCGCACTTACACCATGGGGTGTTCAACAATCATGGGAAATTGACCATGGCATCCGTATGCAAAACATCTAGATATGGGACATGTGATGAACCAGCTCAGTGTACTCATAATTTAGGAGTCCTTCTTGTTGCACCATATTGTACCCAATTTTGGTGGATTATACATGATTATACAAAATTATACCAGATGCTGATTCAGCCCTGGTGGCAACATGAGGGCAACGTAGAAACGGACGTTTCGTAGAATTGAAGATTCCGAGGATCTAGCATTTGATGATTTATGATGATCTATTACTCAAAGCAAACCCTGGGACTTCAACAGATGGGTGAAGATTTGGCACTTATGATGCTGTCCACCATGACCGCGCGATTACGATTCCACGGATTTCGACCGAATTTTGAGAAACATGGAAAGCATTGGAAAGCAGCGATGGTAACTATATGGTAACTTTGCCGACAAATTTGAGCTGGCAGCAATCCTCAGACCCGTGCTTATTCTTGCTTTTTCTTCATAAGAAAGTAGAGCCTGGCAATTGTCATGCTAGCTCGCTGCGATGATACCCCTGCAGTTCTTTGTTGAACATATATCATGAAGAGTAGTCATTGGACTAAAGACTAAAGGTTTCACTAAAGTTGTACTTTGTGGACCAATGATTTTTGGTGCGACAAAGTACACCAAAGCATTGACCACGGAGAAAATCTGGATCCCCAGCGACCGCTTTGGCAGGCGATGAAACAGAACGAGGCGCCGGCTTCTCCATCGAAGGTGCAGCGCACCGGTTGAATGGCCCAATTGAGCGCAGATTGAAACGATGTGACAAGATGTGACAAGATGTGACAAGGGTGATATTGAAACATATTGAAACATATTGAAACATATTGAAACATATTGAAACATATTGAAACATATTGAAACCTTGGAAGATTCCTAGAACTCCAAATCGAATATTCTGCGGCAGCTTTCTTTGCGGCTCTACTGTGGAAGATTAGTTTGTTTGCTTTTAAAGAGCGCAGAAGCTTGCATGTGCCAGCAGACAAGGTTTACATGCAGGCGCAGATCAGGATGATGATATTGCTTGGACATGTCTTTGAGCACTTGCAAGCATCCTTCAGAGCAGAAATATGGGATTTCATTCGCCAATCTATGCAGAAAAATTGCCTAAAGATAATTTTGAACAGGTGTCTCTGTTTGGTTTCATCTGAAGCCGCCTCCTGTCACCATGCAAATCGGAAGATCAAAGCGGGCCAATTCATAATTCGTACGACAGGTGACCACAAGCATTCAAGAACATTCAAGAACCATTCTTCATATATAACGATAGCACACATAGATCAAAATGCTCTAAGCTTGGGAGCTCTTGTTTTTCGGATTATTTGTGTCCAATTTGGAACTTCCCACAATAGTTGACACGAAACATACAGGAAAGCATTCTGAATTCTGGTTTGGGGTGCTTTTATTTTGGTTATCTTGTGTTATTTAAATTATATAACCATGTTTGGGTCAATTTCAACAATCTAACCGGTGTAACCGGAGTCCACGTTTAAGCCAGGAGAAGCCCCGCCCACGGTCCAGCTCACGCGAGCCGGTGCCCAGCGCGCGGCTGCGGGGCGAAAAGGAAGGTCGACGCTTAGGTCAGGACCTCAGGAGACCTCAGGAGACCGCAAAAACATGGAACTGGCAGAAACGTGTAGACATGCTCGACATAAACATCATATCCCTCCAATCAGATGAACATGGATGATATAATGAAATGGGCATTTTGTCGTACTAACTATTGGTCATGGGAAGTATGATTATGTGTGTGTGCGCGCGCAACATATCTCAATAGATGCAAAATGTAAAACTTGTACCTGTGGACTTCTTGATGAACAAGTCTCGAAGTTATTTTTTTTACGTTTCATGGAGGGGGGCCCGAACCTATGGCTGTCTGTCCTGGCTAACGAAGACCAGACAGCATGGGGGTGTAAACGTACCTGCATTTCGACTTCGTGATTGGAAATGGCTAACCCAAGAACCGCTTTGCCCAATTTCCTTATCGATTACACGAGCCTTGATCTTTCGTCATTACATGAGCTTGGAATTTCTACACTGCACAGTTGTCGCAATCTGATACTTGAAAGATTTGAAAGGGAAGAGTCAGCTTCCAATTCTCCTCTATGATCTATGGTGGGTATACATTATTTGTGTGTACAATGGAATTTTCGACGATGGAATTTCAAATCCTGCCTACGCTCCTTTTTTCCTGTCAGGTTTACTGCTGCTGTGTTTTGCACGTAAGATGCATTCTAACTTCACAAGCCGATTCGATAAGCAATTCTGAGCAAGAGTGTGGGTGTGTGCGTGTGTATATGTGTGTGTGTCTGTTTTGCTTGTGGTTGGTTGCCCATGTTGCACTGCTAGTAGCAGGTTGGTAGCACGGGCCTGGTGATTCCAGCTGGGGGTTGGCAATCTTTTGGGTAGAGGGGGGCTTGTTTTGCAAGACCAGCATCTTGGCACATAATTTCATGAACATAGTTTCTCAGTAGATTGGAGGCTTCCAAAGCATGCGTTTCCTGCCAAGACAAAGCAGGGCGAAATGATGCGTATGAATGCCAACACTATGGATGAATGCAAATCGTTTCAATTTTGAGACCAATTTAAACTTGGTGCTTGGTGAACAACGGTGAGCTATTATATGACAGTGGATTATATACGGGTTGGATGATAGAAAGTGCAGCACACGGCCGTGCAGTGCCACCCCAAGGTTATCGCGAACGTCAGGGGCACTCAGAGTGGGAGGTGCGACGAGTGCCGCAGCGACAGCTGCTGGGTGGCGGATGTTGCCGTCGCAGGTAGCTTTTTGTCAGGGCATATCGGGGCTCTAGGCTTTGGATGGCTTTGGGCTTACATTTTGAGCTGCATCATGCTGCATCTTTGTGGTGCAGAAACACCGTGTAGCATCTTGAGCCTCATCCTATTCTGGGTTTCAGCCCCGTTCCACAGCTGTCCTCCCGAGGCCTAGCTGAAGAGCCATTGGTGCCGTCCCAGCCTCAATAGCTGAGGAACAAAGAAGAGCATAAATCCACGGGCATCGGGTTTTGCAAAACACGTATGCACAATTATCCGCATGTGTATTCAGTTGGAGCAATCTATAAGTTGAGAGGCTGTGAGACACACAGTGAGAGGATGCCGATGCATGTTCTAGTGCAACATAACAGTATAACATACATGTGCACGCGCGCAGTCATGTACATGCACATGTTTAATTTACTTGAAACTGGCAAAGAATATTTACACAAAGGATGTTGCTTGTCCATGACCGTCAGTGGAATCGCAACCCTGCGCAGTTGGGATTCCCATCCTGCAGGCGACATTTGCATCTTTATCATGACCTCACAGCGCGACGCGAACACCTGCAAGAATTGCAACAGCGCAACACTGAGGAGAAGGCTCACCGGCTGAAAGCATATCATCCCCTTGGTTTGTTAGTGATACATAACATACACGATTTTTCGACGTAAAAGCTGGGAAGTATTCAACTACCGAAGATAGCAATCGTAAAACAGCTTGCACCTGGGAGGTGTCAACGTGAAAATTTGGAATGTGGCCAGCGTTGATTCTTAACTATTTTTGGTCGGTACTTCTGACAATGACCGGCAGCGGAAAGAGCGCAGTAGCACAACGTCTCAAAGTCACACTACCATGGGTACCACATAAGAATAGGTTGACTCAAAGTTTGGTGGTTTCAAGATGTTTTTTCAATTCGTCCATCCCAGAATGCAAAGCCCCAAGATACCCCAAGTGTCCATTTGATAAGCCATGTCCAACTCAGCATCTTCAAACATCCCAAGAAACCCAAGAATTTAATGAATGCTTGTGATTTTCCCAGCCCAGAGAGTAGTATGCGGCAGACTTCATTTTGACCCCAGGTGCGTGATTGCATTACTTGGCAATTATCGATTATCACATTTTTTTTCGTGTCTGTATATGGTATATTGGAATTTTTAGCTTCCAGGCGCGTGAAGTCTTGGCGCGGATGCCACGCTTGACGGAGGAGGAAAAAGAGGAGCCATTGGGCACTCCCGAAATGGTGGCTGAAAAATCGCAGATTTCCATCAAACATACAGACATAGATTCTTCAATGAAGATGTGATCCTTGATTTCATAGATATCCGGTATGCGTCCAGTCATTTGGACCCCCAACAGAAGATAAACATCAAGGGTTCAAGGGTTCGGTGTTTCTTCTAGTCGCTCACTCATCGGACTTGCCCAGAACAGTGCTCTGGTCCAAACATCCCGGAGCAATCCCACCAGGAGTTGAATCGGCATCGGTCTCAATGGCAGGCGCTGTCCCAAAGGGAAAGGTGATTGGGAAATATTGGGAATTGGAATTTTGAACGAACGTCTTGTTTTCATGTGCTTTATCCTGCGCGCTTTGGGGTGGAAGTTAGTTTAGTGACTTTAGTGCGACAATCATCATAGCAGCTCTATATAGTACTCTGGGATCCAGGATCCTCTTGCATTCTTAAGTATTCAATGAATGAACACCAGTAAGATCCAGTAAGTACAGTTCTAAAAGTTAATTGGTGGGAAAACCTGATGACTCTGAGAGTCGAGAATGGCCCGACATGATTTTTGTGCAGTATCGCTTGCAAGAATGATTGGATGAAAACATGGACAGGAAAAGCACGGAGCGACAAAATAACCAAATCACTTCTTCCTTACCATAGACTTAGACTTTTTAGGTGCGTCCTCCCATGAACGGCCCCTGGATTCACTAACCGTCACTAACCAGTTTGGTATGGAACATCGGTCAAAGACCTGATTTGGATCATCTTTCGCTTGGATCTCCAGTGTTCAACTAGAATGTCCATGGGTTGATTTTAGTTGGCCTCGGAGACGTTTGGCTCTTGCACTCTTTTTGGGATCCTGTTCATTCCTGTTCATTGCTATGCTAACAGAATTCTCCGTTCGAAGATGTTCGAAGCATTCCAAGGCATCAGTTTGGCATGGCCAGGCACCTGTGTGGTTCATGCGCGATGAAGACATTCGAGTCAAAGCAGTCTGAGCCCTGGGAGGGGTGTGCGCTCTAGGCTCCGCAACAGGGTTGCTTAGCGTGATGAGATGGAATCAGAGTGCGAAGTATCCACCGACGTAATTTCATGTGTCATGTGTGTATGCACGCTTGCATGAACCATTTGTATCAGCCCTTTATCCCTATTCAAGGTGACTTCTGGCATGTGTTTGTGTGCTGGTGCCTTGCGGTTTTGTAATCTTGTGGTTGTGTCAACCCACTTGCTGGGTCAATGCAGCTGTTTGTTGAGGGCCTTGCGTTTTTTTTTCAGGTTCCTTTGAACAGCGTTTTAAACACGTACTTTTTCTTCTTGGGTGCCGGGGTCAGGTTTTAGGAGTTAAAATTGCTGTGTGCATGTGCGCTCCCTGTGAGTTATTTTTTTTCACTAATGTTTTGCATTCCCGTGGTCCTTGGTTGCTGGACGTCGAATTGCGACGTCAAAGTGACTGTAATGTCTGTGGTGTTGAGGCTTTGACAGCCATCTTACAACAAGCCGAATTTTTTAAGACAAACGTGGATCCCAGCATGAAGCCTTGGTTGCGTTTTTTCAACAGGCCCAAAACAAAGCTTGTTGTTTCCACGTGTGTGTGTGTGTATGTCACCAGATTTATACATTTAACATTTTTATAGTTAGTGTTCATACATTGGTTTTTTCGTTATTGATTTGTTTCTGTGTTTAGATATGTGCATGTGTATTTCTATATTTATTTTTTGTTTCCATTGTTGATTAAACATATGTCATTCATTCAGTGCAAATGTTGTTTTTGTATGTATTTATTCATTTGTTTCTTTACTTTTTCCATTTGTTTCATCTTTATTATTTCTATGAGTTAAATTAGTCACATATGTCATTTAATTAATGAAATGATAAGTTAATCGTTTTTTCCCGTGTGTCTGATGGAAACAGAAAAACGCACCCTTTTTCTACTGACACCGCGGCACTGCCATTAGGCCCTGCAAGAGCTCCGGAGGCGTCAGGAAGCCTTCACCCAACTTGATGCGGTGGCCTGGATCAAACCGTTCATCGTACTTCGTTGGTTAATATTAATATGTTTATCAAACTGTTTATCTCAGTCTGTATCTGTATATGGATCAAAAGTTGATTCGCAACTTCATTGGATTGTTAATATTAGCAGTTGACCAAATCTGTGGTTTCTTGACCCACCTCCACTGAGTAATGGTTGACAGCCCTGGTTGGGACACATCACACATACACTGACATACACGCATTCCCATACACATACAGCATGCCACATATTACACACCAAATACCAATACACATACACATGGATATATTTATGAGTAGATCGGGGTTCTCAAAATGGGGTATTCCAAAATCATGCCAAACCAGCCCTTTGGAAGAGGGAAACCAAAAGTTTTGGGTGCCCCAATCTTGACGAACACTGTGCATAAATGTGTATGTATATATATATAAGCTGTCGGGAAATTACGGGAAAAAAAGAGAAAACTATGTGTTATATAATGAGGGGTCTATAATTCTGTTGGCAGTCGTTGTGAGTGTTGTTTCTTTCAATCTGGCAGATGTTTTCTCAGTTGTATGACCTTTTTCATCATTTTACCATTGGTTTTAAGCCATTGTCCAACCTATTTCAGCACTTTACCAGTGGTTTTAAGCAATCTATTTTATCATGTTACCATTGTTTTTTTCAAACTGATTGTCCAACCTATTTCAGCTTCTACCATTGGTCTCAAGCAAGTGTCCAATCTATTTCAGCATGTTTCTTGTTTTTCAGCAGTTGCTCAACATAGCTACCCTTTTTGGATGATTTTGCGACCGCTATTTTCTTATGGTTCTATTTTTTCTATGATTGATTTTGCCCGGAAATGGTCGTCGACATCCAGGATGACCTATCTATGAAGAAGAGCACACACATTTGTTGATCAGAGGTCCCAAAATATACGTACTGTACACGTATCGAGGAAACATTTGAAAAAAATAAGATGTTGCAACTTATGCTATTCTGATAGAATGTGGCAGGTTTCATGCAAAATACAGGGGCGAAATGAATCATAAAAACCACCAGAGGTCACCGAAAGAATTATAGAAAACCATTGAAAATCACCAAACGTTAAGAATTGGAAAGCTCTGTTTGGTTGTTACAGTAACCCTCCAGGGGAAGCATTAAATATAGAAAAAAATGACAGAGGCTTTGCCGGCAAATTTCATCCTATTTCTGTCATTCTGCCGTAACCATAGTTGTTTCTCACGTTTTTCACACCTTGATATCACACAACCAAACTAAGAACACACCATCCAGGCGAAACTTGTTCAGATCGATGCTTCACATCCTCGACATGCTACCCGCAACATGTCCTTTAAAAACCTTTCCGACATACCAATGTCGCAGTGTCATACCGATTATTTTTCCCAGTCAAAAACGTATTCATTGAGGCGTCCTAATTCCCAAGATTTTTCCAGCATCCCCACCAAGCTTTACGGCCTTGCGGACCGGACTTGTTATGCTGAGGCCAAAGAATCAGCCAACATTCATCAGCTCGTAGAAGCTCTCGATGCGTGAAGACCCCTTGGATGATGGGTGGAACGTGACTGAAATGAATATGCATCAATATATATATATATATATATATATAGATATAGATATAGATATAAGCCGTATTCATACACGTTTGTGTGCGTGTGTGTGTATATATATATATATACGTGTGTGATGAAAAATGGAATCATTAAATTGGGATTATGCCAGCAAAAACATGATTTTAGCATGTTGGTACTATGGTATTTTCCAACCCGGTTGTTGCGTTGCCATTCGACTTGCTGGGCCAACGCTGCTGTTTGGCATGATTTTCTCCAATTTGTGGCGAGCAATTTTCGGATCAGAAACTATCGAGTCGAATCAGCATCACCGGAATCAACATCCAAATGTTCGGATCAGCGTCACAGAATCAGCGTCAAAGATGATCCTGGATCAACATCGTGTATAAATGGTCGGGATGAGGGTTTCTTGGGTTCCTTGGGTTCTATCAGGGTTTCTTTAGGGACGGTTGGAATAGTCGGGATGGTCGGATGGTTGGGACGGTTGGGGTAGCCGGCAAAGTTGCCATCTATACTGTCCCGATCCAACCAATCTACATTCCGATCCATCGACCCCGATCCAACCAACATCCAATTTTTGGCACCTTGCACTTTCCTCCTTCGGAAAAGAAAATAAATTGAAAAAAAGTAACATATATGTTTCCTGCTTTGGCACCGAGATCCGGTTCTGGGAGCTTGAGTTGCTGTGTGGCTATGCCCATTATGCCCCCCTGCCTGGTGTTTTGGAATGGTTACTCAAAACAGTCGACTTGTTGCGTCAAGGTCAGGAAGGGTCTATACTAGTATACTTACATCATTCAATACCGGCACTGTTCAGTATCTCGGTTGTTCATGGGCTACCTCCTTCAAAAATTGTTTGTTTGTTGTTCTTACACACCGTGTACCAAAGGAATTGGGCCTCTTCTTTCCTTTGGTGATCTTTCAAAGCGGTGTTAGACAAGAACAGGAAGTGTGGAAACCACCAACGGTTTGTCCAACACTCAAGTGCTTTAAAACTTCATCAGGATAGTTGGTTTTTGATGACTCTTGGCATATCCCACGATATTGCGAGGCTGTAGAGACACCCATCATTTGGCCATTTCGCTTTGTTTCATTCCCACGGCAGCCCAATTCCAGAGCTGCAGCTCCTCAAAGAGGTGAAAACAGCGGAAATTGACGGCTGCTGGGGTTTGCGATCCAATATCCTTCCAATTGCCAAGTGGTCACAATGCTGCGATATGTCCCATAAAAGGGGATGTTTACATCCAGTGTGTATATATATATATATGAATTTAACATTACATACTGTATGTATATATATATACATATATAATTATATATATATATTATAAAGCGTCTTCAACGAAACTTGGCATGACTATCCTTGGCGACAGCCGTGGTGTAAGCAGCTCACTGTCGGCATGACTGATTACACCCAAGTCAATCAATGGGGGCTGAAACGGGGATCAAAATCAGATGTCATTTCAGTCATTTTGTTTGGAGACTTTGGTGTAGAGGTATTATGCGACGAATGTCCCGTCTATTTGTTGGCGTCCGTTGTTTCGCAATGACACAGCTTAGGCGAGCTGAGTGGAGATTAAAGTATCACAATACTTACATGTGACTTACACTTTCATCACTTTCCATGTCAAATGTCTCTGGTTCCTCAACAAATCCGCTCACACGTCCACTGTCGCCCTGCTTCCTTCAAGCTTCCGACTTGACAGACGTAGAACGAGAGCACGACAAAAAACCACAGCCATGACACCATATGACACCCAATCAGGGAATACATAAATACAATTAAATACAAGTACCAGTGGAAGCAGCTTGATTGTGAATTGACATTTGTGAGCCTCGCATCCCTGACAAATCCACAACACTGAGCGGTACTGTAGGGCCCATTGAATCAGAATCACTGGCACATGAGAAGCATGTGAGAACCAGAGAATCATGATGAATCATGATGAATCATGTGGTCAAGGGAGATCATTGCCACGGATCAAAAATGATCAAAATCCTTTACAAAAATCGATTGCACTACTTGGAACCTGGATATTCCGCGGCTGTTGATCTTTCAGGTCTTCACATCGTAGTGCCAAGTACCTCCCCACAAGCACTGTCGTGCAGTGCCGGCACAGCATGCAGAAGTTTGAGGACTTGAAAGCTGAGCTGGAAAAGCAGGACTGATTACACATAGAATGCATAGACATGAATTCCACGGATTGGAAGTAATTCGTTGCTTGCAAGCTTGGACTGGATCAATTTCAAGCCTATGAAATTTCCGTTTGCTGTTGCTTGGACTGGAGCATTGCTCGGTTGAGAACATAGCTTCGCAGAGGATTTTGGTTTCGAGATGGCATTAGGAAGCGCTTTGGATCTTGACGCATTTAAACAGTATGGTATGACATTTATACATGTTCGATGATAGGGTAGATGATAACTTTATGCTTTATGTTGATTTCTTCATTCACAACAGGGTGTCGATAGGATGTGAGATCTGCGCATCATGTCGGGAAAACCCTCAAAGATCTGGTGGGCCTTGCCAGGAGGAAAGACATGTGAGAGAGGTGAAAAAGAGCCTTGGCTCACTTGGCTTACTTGGCGGTTGAAAATGTTCAAAAGCCACTACTGGCATCTACTGGCTGTATCCTCAAGTGGTAAGCGGCCGATATGTTCAATTCAGTTGACGGAAAGAGTTACGTTTCAAGACTGACAAGGGAACTATGACGAAGATAGAATGAAGTGGCTGAAAATCTCAGTCCTTGAAAGAAACGCTTGAGGTCTTTTCTGGACACCCCTAGATACTGTGTTCAGTACGCAAGAAGGAGCCTATTCGGAGGGAAAACCCAAGGCTGCATGGCCCTCTGGCACCGAAGCATTTCTCCTTTCAACTTGAGGATTCAATCGGAGATTGAGGAGTTGAGAAGGCTGTGACACGTGGATTACAACGATGATGGTAGTATTTTAAATATTTTTCGGATGGATTAATTTGTTATGGAGAATTCTACTGATGGTCTGCAACGATCTCACTGTCCAGAACAACAGGTGCTCCCCAATGAAACTGCCGTTGCAACAGTGAAAAACTGTTTGCCCATCAGCAGCGCAAGTTTTCAGCAGGGGACATGCAACATTTTCACGCAGGGACCCAAATCCCTCAGATATAATGATATAGTCAACCCATATCAAACCAATCTGCAAATTCAATTATTTTCGGATGCCTGTAGTTTATATGCCATTTGATGGAGGAGCCCAACCAACAGCATGCATAATCTGGCATAAACAGCTTTCATTAGTGAACAGGCTGGCAGTTTGCTAAATAATTTGATCTGCTCAAACGTTAAGATCAACAGAACCCATTCAATCCAACAACTTGGTACCAATTTGGGAGTTTCGTGACATCATTACAGCAGGTTCATCAATGATCAAATCTGCCACCGATTCGGCTTGTTGGAATTTGAACGAAACACAAGGCCTTCCACCTCTCAAGCAGTTTACCATAGTTTACCATAGTTCAAACAGCTTCCCTCAGACAGTTTTGTTGATGCACTGATTCACCGGCAGTTCACCTGCAGGCAACATACCCAAAAACGAACGAGCGTAGTCAAGTTCCAGGGCGAATTTGATGTGTCTCCTTGTAACATCGTGTAACATAGGCTGTGCAACTCCCATCAATGTGGAATTGAACATTATGAACTGATGACCATTGTGCAGCTGGGGAACACCAGTTTCAGGTCGGCACGGCACGGCTCAGCTAAGACGATGAAGAGCTGTAGTACTTCTTACCATCATTTACCATCTATGGCAACAAGCAAAACATCCAGAGCTCACTGCCACGGAAAAGCTTCGAGTTTCTTTGGGAGACATGTGGCGTCACAAATTTGTTGAGAGGTACGAAATGTTGGATCTGCAGACATCTCACGGCATCACTCTTGAAAACGTTTAAAAAGGGCAAGCAGATGCCAGATGCCTCGCAGAATCCTCCAGATATCACCGGGCCAGGCGCGTCCGAGAATATGAAGAGACTGAGCCGCGCAGCCAGGGGGGCCCAGGTCGGACATCCGAAACCTGGAATTCTGCAAGACCAGACCATGACCAGACCATGACCTATCCAGACCTTTTCAAGCCCTTTATTTATATCCGCACGAATATGACGAACATGTTTCTTGGAAGACAACTTTGCCGTTTCCAAGATTCGCGGCCCAAAGGTAGGCCAAGGGCAGCTTCGACTTCGCAATTCCCACAACACACAGGCAAAGAAAAACACTTCTGCAGGTATTTTGGTGTAGAATTGAAATGTCGCGAGCTATTCAGTTTCAAAACGTTGACGCTGGGTTTTGGCTGTCAGTGCAGGAGATTGACGCAACACATTCTCCATTGGTTGGTTTCACCACTTCCCCTGTTGTGTCATAGCATTTTTCTGTCAACCCAACCAGCACCCGATGCTGACAGCTTAGGTATTGGTTTCAATGACAGCTCCACTGACTCCTTCGTTCGAACTGTGGAGTTGGGAAATCTCAGGGCAGTGCAGGGCGGCAGTGTGCACCTGGTCATGGAACGACTGAGGGCTGGGGACTGGCACCTTGTTTTTTTATTGCTCATCATTTGCTCATCATTTGCTCATCATGGCTTCTTGTGATGGTTTGATGGTTTTTGATTCGGTGTGATCAAGGCTGCACATAATCTGATATGAGTTATTATGATTTGATGATTTGAGTTGTCAAACATTTGCAGATTATATGCACATTCGATGCAGATTTAGTTGTAGCTCTGTAGCTCCTGTTTTGACCCTCCGGGACACCGGTGAGTTGCACCATGTTGCACCACTGTGTCACGGGATGATATAAAATGATATAAAGTGAACATGAGATATTATATTAATATTAATATTATGTTAATATCATGTATATATATATACATATGCTATGATATGACGCTTGTGACAGGAAGTGATATGAAGCAATGCAAGATTTCTTTGATCAATCGTAAATGGTCGTGCAGATGATTCTGTCAGCGACGGTATTCACTGAATTTGATTGTCACAGTGAACTTGTTCAATCTTGTTCATTCATCGCAATTTTGAAACTATTTCTATCTATTTAAGCATATTTTAGCTAGATTTTCACTTTGTATTCAGACGTGCTTTGGGGAGGTGGACCATCAAGAACTTCAAAAGCGAGGAGCGATTTCCGTGATCTTGGGAGAGGAAGGCTTCTGGAAAGTTATGGAAAGTTGACAAAGAGTTAGCAAAGGTAGTGTTGAGATAATGCAAAGATAGCAACGTCCAAAGTTCTTCTGGAATAAAGATGCCATTGCTGGCCAGCATGGAAATTGAAACACCAATGTTCTGCACTTAATCGCGTTTGTTGCATTGCAGCCTCAGCTGCTAGTCTTGTTTGCATTTACGACATGAGTTTCGCATTCTTCAAGAGTAGACCATCATGAGTCTTTGCTCTTTAAATTCTTTAAGTCCCGCAAAACCTCTGAGGCTTTGGGGCATAGATCACCAAAAAAAAACAGTGGTTTCTGTGAATTTCTATGACGACTGGAGAGTCAGAGCAATGTCCTGACCTGGTAAAGCTTGTAAACCACTCATGATAATGATACATCCTTCCAGGAGAGTCATGGAGAGTCTCTTCACTATCCATGCCAAGCGCATAGCTACAGGAAAATGATTTCTTTTAAAACCTGCCATGGTTAGTCATCGCTGTTGGTGAATCAACCATGGATAATATGTTCATGTCTTTCCAGAAAGATCTCATGGCCTTTTTTCGGTCCAATCTCATATATATATAATATAATATTAAAGTATGAATCAAATTTGAAAGCCCCAAAGTCATGCTGGTTTCCCGCATATCTCCATGTCACAGCTAGGAGAAGCTTTGCCCCAAGGGCACGCCCATGTGGTTTCTCGGCGCAGCATGCGACAAAAAGTCCCTGGACACTCCAAAGTGTGATTTCGTTGGACGTCCAGAGGCATGTTTGTAGGACTTGAATTGTTTGAATGGTCTTTGCCCAAATTCTGATTTTTACACGATCCAGTATGGGTCAAAACACAGATCAAAAGACCTGGGTTGTTGCCAGGCATTGTGTTCAAGTAACCTTTATATTATCGACTGCTTCCACCCTCAGAATATCCATCAACCACAACTGATGTACAATATTGTTGGTATTGTTGCTGGTTTTGAAGCCACGCTTTAAACTTTTAGCTTTCAGGCTCTGATTCTGAATGTCCACATCCTGACCTTAGTCACTATTGTATTTGCATGAAGACATATTTTTTGGGTTATACATAGATATAATATATATATATATAGAACATCGCCAAAGACCGTTTCTTTGCTAGTTGTTCTGGTTGCGTCGTCCTGTGTGTTGCTTGTATCCTCATCATTCCTCATCTACATGTTTGACAGTAGCCCAGCTCATCTGCCAGCGATCGTTTCTGGGAGTTGAGCCTTCTTAATTTCCTGCATTTTTTCCGATAGGCTAATGCTCAGCAGTGACTTATGCCCACCGGTTTTTGCATGCCCATATTGCTTATATTGCTTGTGCCTCCATCGTTTATACGAATGTTGACGTTTGACCGTTCGCTTTCGTTTTCAAACGGCACAGTGAATTCTCAATGGTCGACACTTGACAAACAGCATCTCTCTGGTGTCGCTGTTGCTGCAATTGCAGCTATATAGGTTGAATCACAGCCATGTGGTTTTATGTTTACATCCCCAACCGAAGTCAATGTCAATGTGAATTTGTTCGATGTTTTTGGCCCTCAGGTCTCCACGCTTCAAGCTGGCAGGGATCAACGCCCGGGGTCTTGGTATCTCAGATTTAAGGATGAAATGGATTGAAATAGATTGAAATGGCATGATACCACTGGTCATTGCTGCCTGGAGTTGCGGGGCTTTCCGCACGTAGTGCAGGAGACTGTCTACGCACTGCTCACTCTTTCAAGATTCTACCCTCGAGCGAAATCCCAAGTCGCACATATGTGTTGGCCCCCCAAGTGGAAGATACAAAAGGCTTTCCTGCAACATGAGCATCATGAGCACACCTCAGTTGATTTTGGTGGATACAGCTTAGATACAAGATATCGTCGATCTTCGTCGATTTTGGTATAGAGGCACCCCTTTGGTCTGGCCTTCACAGTGCGGTCGCAGTCCGCAATGGAGCCGATCAAATCGCGAATTTGGGGTCAAAATGCCTACACAAAACCAAGCACCAACACGGACGGGGCATGAAATGATATGAAATGATATGAAATGTATCATACATTTACTGTATGGCTCCGTATGATTTTTATGAGCAATTATGATGTAATATGATGTAATTGTATGGTGCATTATGATCCGAGTCAAGGAGTAAATTAGTTGCTGCTCACAGTGTGGCCTTACAAGAAACGGCCCTCTTACACTAGAAGCCCCGCTTCATATAATATATATATACGTATATATATATATATATAAATAGTACTACATCCTTGATGATATTGCCTCCCATTCTATAAGTGGGCTTGGAATCATCCATTTTTTACGTGTTTTATCACTTCAAAAGACGTTGTCCTGCCATGGCCCACCAAGGAAGTACGTTTGGAGTTCCTGCCCAACGGACGAGAGAAATCGTGGAATGGCACAGGACCCAGTGAGAAGGTAAATAACTCTGGTCACAAAGTAAGAAGTGTACTGTACAATGCTGATGGTACGCATATGTATGCATGATACAAAGCAAAACCCCCATGTTCACTGCGACACAGTGCCTCAAACTCCCTTTGCAACCATTGGGCTGTTGTCTTCAGCAAGCATCCCAAAACAAGCTCCAAAACAACCTGGTTCAAGTTTCATTGGTCAATTCAGGTACCAAAATTGGAGGGTATATTCTTCGCAGCCTTTCATAGAGCTTACATAGGCAAGTTAGGGGTCCGAAATGGCACCTCATTCCTCATCAAAACTCTTCAGTTGTTCCTCTGAGAAAAGCAGACCTATTGTCAACATGAACAGCCAATGAACAGCTATAGCAAGCTATAGCAGGCATACTCAACTCAAGCGGCCCCTTAGATTTCTCACTATCGCAGCTGTTTCATTGAAGGTTCAAGCTGGGCTCCGACTCGAGTTGTGCCTCACCCCATGTCAACTCAGCATCTTAGTCCTTAAGAAATTGTAAAATATACATTAAAAATCACTCATTTTTCCCAGCCTTGCGAGGAAAGTAGGCCTTGACACCCCCAATTATGGTTATGGTATCGAAACATCCGAATGTTTCTTGGTCCTCCATGTTCACCTGCAATCACATCTGACTGAAATTCATTGGACAAATCGTTCAACCTCAATATCAATTCCATTCGATTTTACGAACTCCAAGTATCTCCAAGTCACTGCGGCTGCGCCGAGGCTTTTGCTCGCTTTTCCTCTGGTGTCCTCCGGGAACCAAAATCAGGTACTGCGGGCCACCACCGTTCTCCGCCGCTAATTTTGTTTAAGATGCAAACCATCTTTAACAAGTTTGATATGGAAAGATTTCCACATATTTTCACTGGAGGGTTGCCCACAAGGTTGATGCGGTCGGCCTAAACCATCAGCATGTCCTTCAGCCAATGGCACTCCAAGCAGACAAAAAGAAATATTGAGCCTGCAAATCAGCTTTACCCAACATCCAGTGCAGTGCGTGTTCACAAGCGCGTTCTTTTTCACAACGATGGACCGGTCAAAGGAATTTAATTTGCATTTAGTATTTTGACCAATATATATATATATATATATAAGTTGCAAGAGAAAAAAGAAAGCATGAGAAATCCACGCGTTCAAAGCCTGTTTCATTGGCTATTGTCAGTTCTTTTGCTGCCCAAATGCTTCACCGCGAAGGACTGTTGGGATGTGACAACTGCTTCATCGCCAGGTATCAGCTTTGGGTTGGTTCCTTCATGAAGGCTCCAGATGAAGACACGCGCGGATCCCCTGATCTCTTGCCTGGAGCTCTCGGAATGCTGAAGACATAGCAATGTATAAATATAATTAAATATATACATAACATTACATTACTTACATAATTATTTAAGGGCTGCCGCCCCTGCCGCCGACCCCGGTAAAGAATCGGGGATTGCTGGTGAAACAGGCAAGCTGTGTGACGAGAAACTTTGGCAAATGCATTATCACAAGCAAGAAACCAGC